>Ga0310343_10000322_pt1 | contig 22615 bp, 53 predicted proteins | sample HC15DNA2025_MG_FD_203519 | JGI IMG/M metagenome (GOLD analysis project Ga0310343, IMG submission 203519) | Marine microbial communities from station ALOHA, North Pacific Subtropical Gyre - HC15-DNA-20-25_MG | ecosystem: Environmental > Aquatic > Marine > Oceanic | place: Pacific Ocean: North...
CAACTTTTTTCTGACCTGTGCCTCCTTTAATTCTCCAATTATACTCTTCAGGCATGACAAACATTTTTATTTTTGCCGAATCTTCATAGCAGCATTTTCTTAAATGTGGCTGGTCCTGTTGATTGATCCCTAATTGCTTCAGTCTGTCAAAAGGTTCCGCATCGAAACCCATATAACTCTCCCTCCATTTTGAAAATAAATTTATTGTAGCCTCTGTTTTTCTGAAAAGAATTACGCCGCTGTTGAACTCTACAAAGGATCCAGGAACTCCATTGATATTTGCAGACCTTCTCTCTGGAAAACATAAAGGAGAACAATCGTGACAAAGCCCAATATCAAACCCATCTATAGCCTCAAGAATTCCTTCAGGGGGAGTGAGCATCTCAACATCGCAATCCAAATACAAGGCCTTTTTATGGTTGCACCTTATTAGCGTTTCTATTTTAAATTGACGCTTTTTTGTAGTCAAATCCTCCCTATATTCAACCTTGTTAAAAATTCGCTCGTCTGATCTTGTTAAATCTAAACTAGTATAAAGTATATGCTCGAATTTATTTGATATATTTCTTGCAGCCTTGACATTCTGAATAAGCTCTCTCAGGTCCCCCTGAACCTTATTTAGCGAGTAAATAATTTTATTCACCTTCATTTCTTAAAAAAGATTTAAGTCTTTTATAGTTATGTAAAAGATATTGTTTTTTTGGTATTTTCTTATCAATTCTTGAATCTGGCGGCCATGGATCATCTTGGTCCTGAATGCACTGCATTGGAAATACGCATGCCGTTTCAAATTTTTGCGAAAAATTAGCGTCACAAACATTGTCAGTATCTGGATTAAAATTATTAACAATTTCATCAAAGGTGCTTTTGTGATATCCAACTGCACAACAATTCCCAACCGTACATCCCTTTTTAAATGCAATTACATTTTTGCCAAATCGCCGAAGGCTAGGAAGCGGAGAAAGGCTTTTGCCAGAAAAGCTTCTTACATAATCATCTATATAATTATACGAAAGCCTCACGGTTTGCCATTCATTCTTAGTAATATGGGCTTTCATCTGGTTTAGTGCAGCTCTATCTGCATCAAGGAACATACAATCATCTTCAAATATGAACACGTTATCCAAATTTCTTGTTTTTGCAGATTTAATTATTGCCTGGTGAGATTTTCCGCAGCCCCTCCAGCCCACCTCGTGTTTAATTGCTGGGAAAACCCTTATATTCGGAATGTATTTAGAAAACCTGGACATAAAAGTCTCCAGTTTCTTTCGCTCTTCAGGAAGGTTAATAACATAAACCTCATCAAAATAACTAAAAAAATTTTTAATCATAACGCCCTGCATACTTCTATTATGGACCCCAGAAGACTTTCTCCTTTGATAAACTTCTTAGCGAGATACATGTAACATAAATCATAATCAATGCTCTGATTGGAAACTACTTCAAACCTCCGCCCACTCGCAACTACTTGAGACTCAAAGCTTTGCAAGAGCTTATAGCTTTCCTCCACAGCATAATCCTCAAACATAAATAAATTATCTTTTTTATTTGAGCCGAAATGCATAGCCGTAACAACAATCACCCTCGAGAATCCTTCGCAGTCGTTTTTTTTAAAAAATTTTTTATATCTTTTTATATTTTGCAAACCCCTTTCCTTGCAGAATTTGCGTTCACTCATTATATCCCCTAGTCTCATATGCACAATTACTGAATCTTGAGGAGTTTTGACTGAAAGCGAATTGCATTTTTCATCTAAAATTGATTTTAATTTTAAAAAATCTAGCTCGTCCCTCATTTCAGTTAGATATCTCTGCAGTATTGACCCCTTAAATTCATCTCTAGATAGAACGCTTTGCCTGTCCTCCCTCCATCTGCCCCCTCTCATGAAAAACAAATCCGAAAATCTGTAAATTGAGTTGTCGCGAAGTAATTGGACGGAATGCTTCATCAACCTTATTGTATGATCTATATAGGGCCATTAAAGTGGAAGTATACCAATTCTGGAGAATTAATCCACCTAAATTCTCTAACTCTTGTCTTACCCTCCTGATTTTCTACACAAACATTGTGAGCGTGATCATACTGCAATAGGTCCTTTTCTTCTTTAATTTGAGCGAGCCATTTACTCGGCCCAAGCTTATCTATTTTTCTTGAGCGAGATTCTATTGCGCGCGTCATGCTTGTCTCTAGAGTCCTGCCCCTGCAATACACAGGAAAGAACCGAAACATCTTAACGTCTTCGTGTGACTTTATAAAGCTCTTTAGGGAAGTGTGCTTGTCGAGCCCAATAAATTCGTCTGGATCGATAAACAAAACCCAATCAGTTTCAAAGTTTCCAATAAAGTGCCTTAACCCCTTTTCTTGGGAAACGGGGTATGGATATCCATGATCCATTCCATTTATCCAGCTTACGATTTTCACTTGAGGCCACCTTGACTCCAATCCAGCAAATTTCTCCATAATTTGCTCGTCAGACATGTGGAAATTGTAATCAGAACAAGGTTTCTTCTCCCATATATATTTCCTAAGGGCTGGATTTATTCTTTTTATTATGGTTTTTCTTTTTTTTTGCTTGCTCGCCTTAGATTTCCAATGTGCTCCAGCATAATCTACTGGAAATAGCCCATTATTATACAGATATATATTATCTACTCCTAAATTTAGATGATATTCTACCCATTCATCTAAATATGGAGCCTCTAATCTTGGAAGAACAATGGAATATATAGAAATCACAATGCATTAAAATGTATACTTAAATAAATCTATATCCTCTTCGTACTTTTTTGCAACAATCTTCTTCATGTCTTCTGTATAAGCATCTCTATATGGAGTTTTAGGTTTTACCCTATTTTTGTTTTGATGCCTTAAGTTTCGTTTTGACTTTTTTTGGAATGTCCACCACATTTCTCGCATTTTTTTATAATCCTCCTGCAGGTTTTCGAATCTCCCAACAAAATCAACCCCTTGGCAATAAAACGCTTGAGCCCATCTTGTTTTGCTGTACCACTGAGCGGAGGGATCCCCTAATCGATGGATAAAATCCTGAAAGCTAAGCCCCTCAAATTCTCCCCCGCTTTCCTTTCCCTTATTCCATTGAAATACATATCTATACTGAGAGTGAGCCCTTTCCCATGGATTTCGAACAAAAGAAAATTTAAAAAAATTATTATATTTTTTTTCCTTCATTGCTTCCTTTATGAATGGAAGAGGGATATGGTTTAGGTCAAAATCATTAGGGCTATTTACCCATGATACTTGATGCCAACTACTATCACTTGCAATCGCCCGCAGCGTTGAAGTTGATGCAGTTTTCGGTATTCTCGAAAATATACATTGCATTTTAAGGTTAATCATTTAAGCTATAATTGTATTCTTAACAGGGTATTCGCGGCATATATGTATATTAACTTCAACCCTGCTTAAATAAAACTTATTAGATATTATATAGGGCTAGCGTCTTAAATAAAGCAAAAAAAGGGAAATTACTAGAAATCAAGTAAGGTCCGATTTTTTTTTCGTTCAAGCAATTATTATAAATTAAGAAATTCAATTCTATATTGAGAAATACCACCCCCGCCCGATTTCCGCTGAACTGCGCTTGGTTTTTTTCTAGAAAAAGGGGAGGGTGTTAGGAGTTGAAAATCTCTGCCATCTCACCGCTGATGGTGTCCATGTCAACAAGGTTCTCGTCGTTATCGAAATCCTCGTCGTCCTTGTCGGACTCGACTGCATCGAGGGAAACGAATTCGTCCTCGATGTCCTCCTTTGAGGCGTGCTGAGTTCCATGCTCAAGGACTAAATCCTCGGCAAGTTTGTCAGCCTTGAGTTCCTCAAAGAGTCCTTGAAACTCGGGAGCAATCTTGTGTTGCTTTGCGTTAGCTACCATGTTGGCAATTAGTTCTAGTCTTTGTGATTCTGTCATAATAGTATTCAATCAGATAAAAGGGTTTCTGTCAAGGGTTTTTTTCAATCTTTTTCTGCGGTCTCGCCCTGTACCATAGGAAAGCCAAGAAAAGAAAATCCAATTTCCCCTCTTTCTTTCGCAAGGTTGGAAGCAATACGGATTGCTTTTGCACGGCTTTTGACTTGCTCAAAGTGAAAACCTCCAACGAAAATGTCGAGGAATCCTTTGAAGTTTTGGTTCTTTTCAATCTTAATCATATGTAAAATATAGTGGAATTATCTGCAAAAGTCAAGCACTTTCTGCAAGTTTTTTTCTGAGCTTTGCGAGCCTGTCGTTTTCCCATTGTAATTGCATATCCACATAAGCAGGACCCATTTGGCAATCCTCGCTATCTCTGAGGGCTTGCCAATCGGCAATGCGTTGAAGGCTTCGTGCGATTTTTTGTTGAATCTCAATCTTAATCATACCTATACAATAAGCTAGTTTGGCGATAATTGCAAGAAAAAAATCATCGAATTACGAAAAAAGTTTCCTTTTTTTCAGGGTTAACTCCTTGAGTGCCAAGGGGATGCGGAAAATCGCCCCGCGATTTCTGTGCCACTTCCCTAAGTGGCTGAATACCAAGGACTACCAGTCTGAGTGACCGCTGAACAAATCAACGAACATCACCCAAAACACGGCAACCCACGGCAAGAAAAGTAAAATGTCCCAACTCATGCGTCTAGCTCAAAAATACCCCAATCAATTTCCGTCAACCTGTCAGAGTTGGCAAGTACGCAATCAATGGAGAGAATCCTGTCATGCTTCCTCGGTTCATAGTCGGGATGGTCTTTCCTTAGTATGATTGCCCTTCCGTCAATACCTGTAAGCACGAAAGGGTTTCCCGCTTCTGCTTCTGATTGGCTACTTACGGGCATGAATCACCCCCAAGTCAGCGTCTACGAAAATCTCTTTTCTTTTCTTTGCAATGCTCTGAGCAATGCGTAAGGCTTTTGCCCTGTCCGTTGTTTGCTCAATCACTTTGCCAAAGCGAAGAATGTTTATCCAATTATCCAAGTTAGCGTGTCTTTTTATCGTAATCATTCTATAAGTATGTAGTAGTTGGGTGGAAATGTCAAGGGTGTTTTTACTCTACCCCATTGCGATGGTTGCGAGAGATATGCTCATACTTGATGTTGCAATGGTCAATCCATTGGTTGTATTCGTCTTGGCTAATCTGCTCGGACTTGAGAATCACAACCTTGTTGCGTCCACTTTTCTCGAACCATTCACGACTGCAAGCGTCATCTTCAGTCATTCCGTAACCCTCTCGGATGTCGGGGCGACCGCTTGCATGGGTGACGAACTCGTCACCGCTATCGGGGTACTTGTAAAGGATTTCTGATTCTGTTTTGTAAGGCATAATCTTAGGAGTCAAGGAGTGAGTTCTTGCCGTCAGTCAACTGAATGAAAATCTTATCCAATGCCTTGCGAACATCGGAAACATCTTCTTGCACTTGCTTGGCGACCTCTTGCGAGAATCCATCTGCAATTCTTGGCTTGCCGTCAAGCGTATCCTCGGAATTGAGGAAAGACAACCTTCCTTCAATGCGAGACAAGGCAAGAGCGACATTGTCAAACAAGTCGTTGCGAACGCTTCCCATTGTGTCCATTGCTGAGTGGATTGCATCCCACTTGGAATTGATAAGCTTTGTAGAGAGTTTTGTAGTGTTATTCATAATGTATAATCTAGTTTAGTTTTGTGAAAAAGTCAAGGAAAAAGTTTACTTTCCGAAGTAAAGCTCGTCTAGAGTTTTCTGAGGTACATCGGAAAGAATTTCCATATCGTGAGCAGTTTCCAAGTCGAGAGCCTTGAGCTTTGCAATCTCGTTTTGCAAGTGTTGCACATGAACGGCACGAATCGAGCGAAGCGATTCCTTGCGTGAGCGGTTGAGCTTGTCTTGCCACCAAGCGAGGTCTTTTTGTAGTTTTTCAATCTTAATCATACCCTAAATATAATGCAGTTAAGCCCAAAAGTCAAGCCTCTAAAGCAAAAAAAGTGAAAATAATTGCTTTTTTTTCGGGGTTAAGTTACTGGTCATCAAGGCTTTGCGCAAAATCGCCCCGCGATTTCCGTGCCAATCGCGTAACCTACTGAGGGAAAAGGAGTTAGAACTCCATTTCTTCAAGCTCCTCAATCTCTTTTTTCATCTTGTCAAGCTCTCGGCTCTCAAGAAAGGATTGGACAATAAAAAGAACGCAACAAGCAGAGCTTGCAAGTCCTAAGGCTATGGTTAGTTCTAGCATCATATCAATTCGCATCGGGTTGCAGTTGAGGTTTCGCAGTCAATCCACACTCTAGCGTAGCGGTTTATACTCGAAACATAGTAAATTCCAGAATTGTCCCATTGAGACCATTCTATGCAGGGAGCAACCTCTCGGTTAGGTCTGCGGATTTGTTGAGTGACTTGGTCGAGGGTTTCTCGTGTGGCATCGCCCACGGAAGCCCATTGTTCTACCTCGTCTCTAGTGATTCGTATGGTGTCGCTCATATGTTTTGTTCTAGTTCTTGGATTTTGTTGTCAATGTCCACAAGGACGGATTGAATGGATTGGGCTTGACTAGCGTTGCCCGATTGGAGAGCAAGGACTCTTTGCTGAGTCAACGCTTGCAAGACTGATGTTAGTCGTTGGATTTCTTCTGTGATGTTTCTCATAATATAAAGGCATTCTATGAAACTTAGCTTAGAAAGTCAAGCTAAATTCAACTAAATTTCTTTGTTGTTGTGCGAAAAGCTCCCAAGTGGATTCGCCTTCTTCGTTGGCGATATGGTCAAGCTCGGCTTGTGCGTTGATAACGATTCCCCTTGCTCTTGGATCGCCTTCTTCGGCTTCGCTAAGGTTTTCGTCAATAAGTTTTTGCAATTCTTGTTTTCTGTTCATGGTTATAGATACTAGATTGTTTTATCCAAAAAGTCAAGCAATAAAATCGCCCACACGAACCAATTCGACAGGCTCAGATATAGCTTGCTCTTCAGCAAGTATACGAGCGAGATGAGGAGAGCGACCCTTTCGGTCGATTCCTGCAACCCTCACACGAGGCAATGCTTGAGCTTCACGCTCCCAAATCTTAACACTCCAAAAAGTGGAGAACTTTCTAACTTCAATTTTCTTAATCATACTAACAATATAGCACAGGAAGTCCCTTTTGTCAAGTCCTATTGCAAAAAAAAATGAAGAAAGTTATCTTTTTTTAGGGGTTAAGTTGTTGGCTATCAAGGGGATGGCGAAAATCGCCCCGCGATTTCTGTGCCACCTTCCTAAGTGGCTAAGCCTTAGAGGCTTATGAGACAGGAAACAGACCGTAACGACGAGATCCGTCACTCACGGAAAGCCTACGCTTGAGAAGTCTTTCGGCTTCCTTCTTACGCATGGCGATAGATTCAACTTGCCAAACAGCTCCTGCTTGATTGAGAATGCTTTTGAGAATATACATAATGACCTTTCTGTTAGTGGTTAGGAATTGAAAACTTCACGCATGGAGTCGCTGACGAAATCCATATCGACAACGCTTTCGTCATCTTCGTCAATGTCGTCCTTGTCGGACTCGACTGCATCGAGGGACACGAACTCGTCCTCTATGTCACGGTCGGAAGCGTGTTGAATGCCATGCTCAAGAGTAAACTCTTCGTTGGCAATCTCTTCCTTGAGTTCCTCAAGGAGTCCTTGAAACTGAGGAGCTACCTTGTTGGCGGAAGCTACGGCGTTAGCGATGAGAGCGATTCTTTGTGATTCTGTCATGATTGTAATACTAGAGATGAAAAAGGGTTCTGTCAAGGGTTTTTTTAGCCTCTTGAGTTGAGCCAAAAACCTGCGGTTACGAAGAGCAGGAAGAAAGGAAATGCTAACAAGCATTGCCAATCGGGCAAGTAAGTGAAAAAAGGCACAAAGAAAACATATGCCGTTATATAGCCAAGACTTACAAAGGTAAGGCAAGCGATTGAATCGTGAATTGAGTTTAGTAGTGTTTTCATAATTATAAATCTATAGTATAAAGGCTATTCTGTCAATACCTAAGTTAAGAAAAAAATGGATGAAGTTTGACATCCTCGAAACGGATACCGACAACTCGGTTTGTCCTGTAAGGGCGAACCTTGGCAATCGTGCCGAGTGTTGGATGGTCGAACGAGCCGACGAATTGGAAGACTTTGTTGTCTCGTGAAATAAGGCAATCGCCTTTCTTGAACTTTGGAGTTACTTTCTTAATCTTAATCATGTATACCATTATGCATAAATCGGGGCTAATTGCAAGCAAAAAGATGCTCGATTAGCAAAATAATTGCTTTTTTTTCGGGGTTAACTTACTGATAGTCAAAGCTTTGTGGAAAATCGCCCCGCGATTTTTGTGCCAATCGCGTAAGGCTTTGAATGTTAGAGGTTTGCGATGTACTCGTCTAGCTCGGCAATGTCAATGCCCGAATCGTTCCAAGCTACCCTGTCGGGGGTTTGGTATCCGATAGAGCTATCGCCCGAAACCTCGCGGAGTTGCTCCACAAAATCGTTGTAACTTTCGCATTCCTTAGCGAACTCGTAGAGTCCTTGGTCGCCACCAATCCAAAGGGCGACATTCCAAGTGGCGTGATTCTTCCATCCGTTGTATGTAGTAGTGTTTTGCATAATTGTATTCTCTCAGATTCTAGGGTTTTTGTCAAGCAACTAATTGCATATAATTGGAAAAAGTCATGTAGCATTGAAGGTTTCTTGAGTTGGTCTTTTCTCTTGAAATGTTACGCAACCCAATCATGCCGTTTGCTGATCTGTTGAGCTTTTTGGTTTCCTCCTTCGACCATGTGATCGACTTGTCCTTGCGAACCATTGGGTCAATCTTGGCAATCTTTTCCTTTGTAATGTTGCCCCATAGCTTTGCGGATGGTTCGATGCGGTGGATCGAGAAATGAGTTAACACCTTGCGATCACCTTCTTTCTTGTAGAATGCGATTGCTTGCACGATGCCATCCTTAGCCCATGCGTCAAACTGATTGCTTGCCATGCCTAAGCCAATCGTCTTGCCATGTTCGCAAGCCTTAACTGACCAATTCCCTTGGAGACTTTGGGGAATGATTGGATTGCGAGCGACAACCTCGGCAGGAATGTCGAAATCTTGGTTGTGCAGTTGCGTTCCACCTTGCTTGACGGATCGGTAGGTCGTGCCATCTTCCTCGGTAAATCCAAGGGCGAGAATAAGGAACTCCTCGAAAGCGTAGCCGTGATGAGTTACCCCATTGGTCGCAACAGAGTTGAGGGAGTTTTCGATGAGTTTGGGATCAATAGTTTGTGCAATATTCATTTTTGTTTTGGTTTTAAGTTTAAGCAAATCTTGATTCTGTATATGATACTAGACTAGTTTTTAAGTTCTGTCAACTAAAAATTGTGTCTTTTTATCGCTAAGGCTAAAGAAAAAATAATAAGTAAAGCAAGTTCCATTTCAGTAATTCGGGTTTGTGTTGTTGGTGTGTAATATAATCATTCCTCTATAATGACAGAAAACAGGGTAAACGCAAGCAAAAAATGATAAAATTAGCAAAAAAGTTTAGTCGCGCAATCTGCTGAAGATCAAGCGTTTACAATAGTGGCACGAAAATCGCGGGCCGATTTCCCTTGATAGAATAAGTTCATAAAATAGTTGAAAGTTTTTCTTGACTTTTGCCCGCTTTGTGGCTATGTTGTATGTATGACTAAATCAGAAATCGAAAGCCACATCTCTCACCTTCACGCTCACCTTCAGGCCGCTGATCTCAGCGAGGCGGATCGGGTTTCGCTCCGCAACGAAATCGGTCACTGGCAGGACAAGCTTGCTCTCCTTGAGTTCCGCAATGAGAACGCGGACATCGACTACGGCTACCACGACCAATTCGACTTCTGAGGCGAAAATCGCCCGCCGATTTCGGCTAAGCCTTTGATAGTCAGGGGTTTACATTGCAAAATAACTGAAAAAAGAATTTGACAAAGCTAACTTTGTGTGCTATATTCTATATATGAAAGTTAAGGTAAGAATCCCAATCGTTTTCACTAAGGCTCGTCCTCACAAGGACAAGTCCAAATACTCACGCAAGGTCAAGCACAAGAAAGATTGTGAATAACTTGATACGATTTTGCTTGCAATTACTAACTAACTCTGCTACATTATAGATATGAAATTGATGAAAATAGAAGAACACATTCGCCTTAAGGAAATTGAAATTGCTGAAATGCAAAATGCACTTGATCGCATGAACGCAAGGTCTACGCCCGAAACTGCAATGACTGTTGCAGTCGCCAACGATGTTTTCGGTGGAACGCTCAGAGAGCTGAAAGGTCAGCTTTTTGACCTCAAGCATGAAAAGGCAAAGCTCGACAAGGAAAACGAGCAAGCCCGAATCATGAAGGAAATTGGAGACGAAATGGAAGCAATGCAATGTGAATAACTTTATCACTTTTTGCTTGCAATTTACGAAAAAATAGATTAGATTATATATATGTTAGATAAGAAAGAATTGAACGAAAAATTCGAAACTCTCAACAGAGAGGTAAACGCCCTTTGGGATTCTTCCAAGAATGTCCAAGATCAATCTGCCGAGTACAAGAAGGCTTGGCACGCTCGCTTTGAAGTCTCTCGTGAGCTTCGTAGCTTCCGTGATCTTGGTTCACATTGGACAAAGAACTTCTCAAGCGCTGAGGATCGCCAATTCAAGTTTGAGGAACAAAACGCAGGAGTTTTCAACGAAAGGTAATCATATGGAATTAGCACAATTAGTTTTTGTTATGGGTTGGCCCGTCATTGCTATCTTGGCGATGATATGGGTTTGGCCCTCCTAAACGCTTAATAAGCAACAGCTTAGGCGATTGGCATAAAAATCGCGGGCCGATTTTCGCAAATGCCTGATTCTGAGTAACTTAGGCCGAACTTGCCCCTATTTGCCTATTTGCCTTATATCCTAAAAACGGGCAATCAGTAACCTAGCCAAGCCAAAACATCTTGAGCGAGATATTCTTTTTTGTCACCCAAATCTTCAAAAAACTCTTCGAAGTTTTCGAGATGGTGATTGCGAATCTCTTGCAAAGCCCTTTCTCTAGTTATAACAATATCTTCGGCTGATTCGTAATAATCCATTTCAATAAAGGTAATCGGGTTCGTCTGGAATATGGGAAACATCCTTCAATTCCTTATCCATAAAAGCGGAACCCCACTCGGTTTCTCCGTCATCACCGACTAACTCGGGATGAGCCTTGCAAGCGTCCTCTTCGGTTGCGTAACTATCGAGAAAACTAATTTTAGTCATGCCGTGGCAAACGCTACTTTCGGGGTAGCCGTCAGGCTCGTAAAGTTTTACGCTATAAGGCTCTGAGCCTAATTCTTCGTTGTAATGTAATTGCTTGTAACTCATGAGTTTACCCCTTCTTTTACGAATCCTGTCGAATCCTTTTTGGCAAGACCTTTTTCGATAAGCCCGACAACAACGCCTTGCTTGTCAAGGAAACGCAAATCGGATTCGTCACCATTGACAACCTCAACTCCGTTCCAAGTTTCGGGGAGTTGATTGCGAAAGACAACTGCGACATTGCCACCCATTTCCAAAACGAGTTTGGCAATCTTTTCGTTAGTCTCGGAGCAAGAGAATGTCAAGTGGTAGTTGCTTGGCAACTCACCATTGAGAAAAGCCTTCATGCGTTGAAACGACTTTGTGTAGTCGTAAAACCTAGTTTCGGGGAACTTGTCGAAAATAGTTTTCGGCTCATCTTCATTGAAGAAAACAGACTCCCATGCAATGTCGCTCGTAAGGTTCAAGCGAAAGACTGCTTCCATTTCCTTTTTGAGAGAGCTTTTGATTGTCGAGGCAATCTCTTTTGACAACTTTGCGAGAAAGTCGAATTGCTTCTCGAAAAACAACTTTGTCTTTGCAATGCGTGACTGCTGAACAGAATTCATTTGACCACGACCTGCGGTATTCAAGCAAGCCATCGTGCAACCCTTAGAACGCCAACGGCAAACTTCGTAGCCCGACAAATTTGCGGGAGCTAAGTGGATTCCTTTTGTGATGTAACCAAATGCCTCACCCTTTGTGATTTTGGCATTTCCTGATGTGAGCAATGTTTGTTTTATCATGGTATAATACTATCAGTTTTTGTGTGTGTTTGTCAACCCTTTTTTTCTATAATCTTTTGGGCTTTCTTTATGCCTTCGTCCATTCCGAACTGAGACACTAGGCGTTTGAAAGTTTCCCAAGCAATAGTATTCTCGGGAAGCTTTTTCCATTCTTTCATTCTATCTTTAGCGTTCATATATACCATTATGCAGAAATAGGGGGCTAAGTCAACCCCAAAAACGCATAAAACTAACTTTTTTTCTTTCGTAAAGCATTGGAGGCTAATCACTTACAAAACGCTTTAAAAAAAATCGCGGGGCGATTTTCGCAAGCCCCTGATGCCTAGGGACTTGCGAACTAGGGTAGGTATTTAGCATCTGCCTATTTCACCCCTAGAGACTCAATCACATCACTACATCACAAAAAGATTCCCAACTTCAGCAAGAAAATCTTCCGCACAGGCTTCGACTGCGTTTTGATAGTCGTAACCATCGGGGTCAAAAGTTTCATCATAATAATCACAAAAAGCAAAGTCCTCTAAGTCGTGGACGCTTAGTCCAAGTTGAGCCGTTACAATTTTATCTACCGCATTTATGAATTCGTTCATAGTTATACCTTTTTTTGTTTGGAATTAGTTTGCATCGGCTTTACCGATAGTATAGGGTGAGTGTTGATTATAGCGGTCAAAGTTCTCTTCAAGTTGCCGTATAAGCTGAACTGCCTGTGGCAACGAGCGAGGCTTGAACTCCGTACGCTTTCCGTTTTTCAATATAATATAGTTATTCTCGATTTGTTCGTTCATGATTTTGTTTTGTGTTGATTGTCTGATGCAACCTTCTATGGTTGAGTAATTCATATATAATGACAGAGTTAGGGTTAGTTGTCAAGCTCCATTTCCTTGCGATGCTCATCTCGCAAAGAGTGAAGAAGGGTAACCCAAGCAAAATCGTTGAGATGTGCTTGATGCATTAGGCGAGTGATATCGCTTGGAGATTGTCCTGCGAGAACATCATCGTAAAGAGCTAAGGGAAGCATGGTTTTTCTTCCATCGAACCACATTGCGACTTCGTAATCGCCATCATCTTCGTGACCATATAAGCCTGTGCCACTTCCAATGTTTTGGACGACTGAAATCTCGAATTGATTTCTTGACCCAAACTTGAGTCTTGCTTGGATAGCCGTGCCTTCAGCAAAGCAAGGGTGTTGATTGAATTCCAAATTTTCAAATGAAGCTAATTGTGATTCCGTGTTATTCATGATTATAAGTATGACAGATTATGTGTTTTTGTCAAGGGTTTTTTTTGAAAAAGATTGGGCATTGGTCAACCACTCGCATCCCACCGACTTGTTGTTACTCTTACTGCTAGTTCAAACGGCTTTCGCCTCCTATCCTTGGCAAGATATAACTCATTCGCCATAGCCTTGTCCGTTGTATGCCCAAAGTGTTGTGTGTTGTACCTCTTTCTCTCTCCCCGAAGGGTTGTAGGCGTGTACTGACGCCTCGTTATTCAATGCGTTTGCATCTACTGAAAGAGCAGGGCTTGGAGGGATTTGAACCCCCGCCTCTTGTTTGCTCCACGGGTAATTACTCCGTTCGCTAATTTATCTAGAATTTCACGATGAAGGAGGACAAGGCTCTAACCTGACTAAGCTACAAGCCCACAACTTGATTATCAAAAGAACTGAATACAATTATGACAGAAGTCAGCCATAAGTCAAGGCTTTTTTTGAAAAAACTTTGGCATGAAAATCGCTGGCCGATTTCCGTAAACCACTAAGCCCCAAGGGCTTGCGCCCTTGGGACTATTTGGTCGGCTATTTGCCTATTTGCCCTTTACAGGGCTTTCGTCCTACGGAACGAATGCTTACCGCTTTTCAGCCCAAGCACCGCAGACCTGCGAACCTTGCGAAAGATTCGCCCCTTGCTTTCGTTCGTATCAACGAAGGTTACCACCTCAGAGTTGTGACTCTTCAGCTTTGCCGAATAGGAAGTGCGATTTGCACCATCCTTGACAAGAACCGAAACGAATCGCCCTTGGAGGTTATTGAGAACAGATGAGAGGTTGTTATGCTTCATATCAGTTATTCCTATGGTTTATGATTAAGATTTGGTTGCGAGAGTCAGTCCGACTTCAGAGTCAAGAACAGAGTGCAGAGCGTCAGAACGCTTTGGCAACTGCATGACACCTCCACGGAGAACTGCCGTGAACCCATTGTACAGGGAGTTCATGTTCCTGTCCTTGAATTCGGGATGTTCGGGAGTTTCCCATTGCTCAACGACATCAGCAATCTTTGCCTTGCTGATTGCTCCTGCTTGATAAGCACGGATGACAAGGTCGTTTGCTTGAGCATTGGTGACATCATAGTCCTTGTAGGACTCAATCCGCTTGTCTTGAGTGTTCCACATACCCGACAACTTGCCGATGGTACGAGCGATGACTTGCGGAAGGTCGGTCATAATGTTCTTGGTGTGCCTACGAGCAAGAACAATCTCGTTGTGAAAAACAAGGTTGTCGCAAACGAAGGGAGCGTCACCTGCACAAAGTCCTGCAGGAAAGCACTTGTCGTGAGCATTGCGAAGTCCGAGGATAGTGCCTCTATCGCCTTGCTCTCTGTCCTTGTTGTTTACTTGGAACAATCCAAAGTAGCGTTGCCCGAAACGAGCGAGGTTGTGGTTTTCAGCGACAATCTCGTAGCCGTTGTCATCAAGATGGGTGCGAACCCTGTCGATGAGGTAGCTATGGCTGATTGGTCGCCAAGTTTCAGTAGCTTGCGGAGTCTCTACTGCACAGACTTCATCGAAGCCTACTTTAGTATGTTCGCCACCGCAGATGTTTAGGTTTAGTCTATTCATAATTTTTTTTCGTGTTGGATTATCTTGATTATGGTTATAATTATCTCAAATTTTCGTGCGTTTGTCAACCCCTAATTTCGCAAATCTTGACCTTTTTGCATTTGTTCGTAAGCGTATGCCTTCTGTGCAATGGTTCTAAGTGCAGCTCCTGCAATAGCGATTGCGTAGGCTTGCTCCTCGTTGAGTTTGTCCTCCATAGGCTCGATGACTGCGTTGTAAACGATTGCCATTGCCTGTTCGTTTGCCTCAATTGCGGTATGGATTGAGTCGTCTTGATATTCTTCGTTAAGATACATGATATAAGTTCTCCTTGTGTTTGCGTTTGCGATGTAGTGTGTTCTTCTTTACCTTGTGTGGGCGAGACTTGGTAAAAAGAATGGTCTTTCTTATCTTTATCTCTCTCACTTTCATAACTATAAGTATGACAGAATCTGAGGTAATTGCAAGAAAAAAAAGCTTAATCGGGTGTTTTTTTTCGTGAGCCTATCTGCCTACCCATTAGATACTTGTGAAATTGGCACGAAATCGGCGGGCGATTTTTCGCAACCCCCGATAGAGCAAATACTTATGACTGCCTATTTGCAGGGATACAAAAAAACGGAGGGCCCGAATGGACCCTCCGTATGAACACACCACTAACCAACGGTTACACTACAGAACCATCAACTTGAAAATTGGAAATCTTGTCGAGGGAGAATGCCTTGACATGACCAATGTCGTTATTGACACGCGCAGAAAGATACTTCTTTCCCTTGTGTTCAACAATAGCCTTGTTGGACATTTGCCCCCATTGTCTGTCTCCTTGGGACGATGCGTTTGCCCCAATGATTACATTACGAGAAACTCCTTTGTAGTCGAAACTAGCGATAGCAGTTCCACGAGAAAGTAGGTTGGTTATAGTTGATTCGAGTTGATTCATTTTCTTATTCATAATATATAGTATGCCACAATTAGGCTTGTTTGTCAAGGGCTTTTTCAGCTTTCTTTCTTTCTTGTTCTAGCATTGCGATATGCCTATCGCTTGAAATTTTGTTTGCAGTTGCAACTGCCCCTTCTTTGGTTTCAAATTGTAAGCAAACCATATCGTTACCCCCTGTCATAGGGTCGCTATAACCGAAATACAAATCCCAAGTTTCAGCTTTTGGGTCGTATTCGGGTTCGCTATTGATTGGAGGCAAAGTGCCCAATTCATCCACTTCGCATACTGCATCAATATATGAATCCCATTCTCCCATTATACTGCCCTCCTTCTTTCTTGTGCCTTGCGAACCTTTTGCGTGACCATCACATTAGGATTGGTCAAAGATTCTACCAATGGTTTGTTACCTCCGTGAGAAGATTTCTTTGCGATTGCGTGCAGAGCTTTATGCGTTTCTGCGTTAGTTACTCCTTGTTCTCTAGCTTTTTTACCCATAATTATTCCTCCCAATCTACTTGTTCTTCGTTGATGTCTCCATATACTTCCTTGTATAGTCTGACGAGTTGTTCATTCTCCAAGAAATCAATCTCAGATATAATCGTTGCAATAAGTTCGGTTTTGGTGATTTCAGTTTCCATTTTCATTTTCCTCGTTTTGTTTGTCTACAATCTTTGCAAGACGAAGAAGTTCTGCTCTTGCTTCTCTTTTTCCTGTAAACGATGCGTTTTCATTCTCAAGGACTGCCATGTATATCTTGACGCAAGCCTCCCAAGTTGGTGTGATATCTATTGTTTGCATTATAGTATTCTCTCAGATTAGGAGGCATCTGTCAACCCAAAAACTTCTTTGAGCTTACGAAATTGTTCAGAGCAAATGAAAACCTCACGAACATAGTCTTGCTCCCATTGTTCAACCTCTTTGATGCGTTCAGCAACTTTTGATGCAACAACTTGCTCTCTTGGCATAGCTCCCCACTTGATAACAAGCGGAGTATCGGGAAAGTGCTTTACTAGTTCGGGTAGTTGTTGAGCGTCAACAAATCCCCAATGGTCAATAATTTCTTTCAGCAATTTCATGTGTTTTTCCTTTCAGTTACCACCAACAAGAGTAAAAGACTTTCTTACCTTCCTTGAGGGCGTGGCGAGCATCGCTAACAAACTGATAATCAGTTTCCTTGTAGTAGTAATTTGCCGAAGACTTGCTTCCGTCTTCACTCTCCCACATATAAGAGTCGCTTCCGAAGAAGAACCCACCTGTTTCGGGCAAATTGAAATCATCAAGGTCTGCTTCAAGCCTGTCAATGTCATCCAAATCAAGCTCCAAAGGAACGCAGTTGAAGTCACCCATTGGGTTGTTCTCAGTTTCTGCGTTTGGTCTACCTTTTTCATTCCAAAGGTCTTCCATCCATCCTTGAAGGCGATTGTGCTTTCTCCAATCAGTCAGAGCCTCTTGCTCCCCATCTTTGTTTTCTGCGTATGCGTATTGGTCTAATCCCATAATATATCCTTTGTTAGTGTTATGCGTTCAATTATGACAGATTGGCAACAGGAGTCAAGTCTTTTTCCCATCTTTCTTTCATTGCGTCAATACTTTCTTGCGGTACATCATGGACATTACCGAAATCATTTTGGCATTCAATTACAAAGACAGAGTATCCGTACTCCTCTGCAATCTGATAATACTTTTCTGCCTCCCATGCTTGAGTGAAGGTATTGGCAACGGCAACTGCGTTTACTCCAAGGAACATTGCATCCCTTACTTTGCCCCAACACCATTCATGTGCTTTGCCAAGGAGTTTGGCATTGAAATTGTATTCGCCCTTCTTGTTGGTGAAGAAATCGTCAGCAGAGTAGAGTGTCTCCGTGATTTTCTTTGCTAGGCTAGACTTGCCACTTCCTGGAAGTCCTCTTACGATATATAGTGTTTTCATGGTTATATTCTCTCAGTTTTGTTGCTTCTTGTCAAGCGTATAACCTCTAGAAATTGTGTTTGGGTCATCTGAATGTCTAATGATGTCGAGAACCTTCTTCCAAGTGCTATTCACATCTCTCATAAATTGCTCCTCTCCCATTTCGGGATAGACATGGCTTATGTCGTTTGGGTCGTAAACATTGAGGACATCAAAGATTACCTCAAGGTCAGTTTGGTTTAGTTCGTGTTTCATTATAGTAGTCTAGTTAGGTTTATGCGTTTTGTCAAGCAATAAGTACTCTTTTTTCTTCAAGTTTTGCGATAATCCCAAACCAACGAGGAGACTCATCCTTAGTGTGAACGAATGAAGAATACTTGTAAGGATTGTATGTTATCTCGTCAAACTGATCTTCGGGCAAGTCGCCCCAAACACGCTCAAGCTCTGCGTCCTTGAGGTAGCCTTTGATTCCTGCATGAACATTCTTTCTTTTTTCCCTCAATACTCTTTGCCTACCTTTGCGGTTCACATACATATTGCATCCATAAAGGGTCAACTCCGTTGCGTGAGCCTTGACAAGACCATCTTGCTTGATGCTCCAACAACCCTTGTGCAAGTTTTTATAGACGAAGACTTTGCGATCAAAGTCGAGATCATACTTTTTGTCATTCTTAGTGCGTTTCATAATATATAGTTTGACAGGTTTTGACATAAAGTCAACACCTAAATTACACTTTTTTTCTTGCGAAAACTCTTGACAATAAAGGACTTATGCGCTTTAAATAAAATCGCGGGGCGATTTGCCCTAAGTTGCTGCTATTCAGTTTCTTAGGGCCATCGCCATGAAAAATCCTTGATTCAATAACCTAAGGGTCGTATTTGGATAAGCACCATACATCTGCTGAACTATCCATTCTATATCCTTTTTTTTGTTGTGTTGATCGTCAAACCACTCTATTGCGTCAAAATACTCCTCGATTTCTATTTGTGTCATGTATATACTATGACAATTTTCGATAAAGTAAAAAAATACATATAGAGTAGAAGGAGAAAAGAATTAGCGCCTCCACTAAGATATACTCCTTTGATTTATGAATATTGGAGTCTTGTCGCCGAAATAAGCACCCTCGGTATTGAACCAAAAATATTCAGTAGCTTCTTCGTAACCCATGTCTTGGTCATCTACCAAGCATTGCACGCAAGTGTCTACATCGTATACAATCTGACCTTTGGTTGTGAACCCAACGATTGCTTTATCGTATTCGGGGTAGTATATCGCGTCATCGGGAATTTCCCCCTCTTCCATCAATGCGTTTAGGTTTGGAGCGTTTTGATGAATGCCCATTATATATAGTTCCTTTCTGTTATCGCTCAAGGCAGTAAGACCAATAGCGAGAGTTTCTTCTGTTTTGGACTTTGTTCCAATAGATTTCTCTTGCAACATTGGGAGAGACATCATACTTGTCGCAACGCTCTAGCCACTCGTTCTCCATCTCCTCGTAGACCTTCAGATTGCTTGCGTGACCCTTTTTGAGGTCATGCCCCATAAAGCGGAGCAAATGGACATCTAGACAACATAAGCGAGCTTCAGTAGGGAATGCCAACGCAATAGAGTAAGTTGTCTTTGCGTTAGCCAAACCATAAATGCTACCTATAAGGCGATTTCTGCACTCTTGCCAAGTTTCATCTTCTTTCTTGTAGAATTGCTTTGGGTCTTGACGGAACTTATCAACAAGTTGCCATAAGCCCCTGTTGCGTCTTTCATACATTCCAACCTTTGCATCAATGACCATCTGCTCTAGCTTGTCCTTAGAGGTTGTCCAAGATAAGTCTTGCATAGCTACATTGTATCCACGAACATTGCTCTCCCATGTAGTATGAACGCTCATTATACCAAAGACCCAACGAGCGAAATATTCTGCATCGTCACGAATGGTAAGCTCGTCCCAATAAGCCTCTTCTTTCTTGACTACTCCTAGCGATAGGTTGCTGAAGAAGTTGTCTACTCGCTTGTACCTGTCAGAAGGTACTATGATATCGGTATGACGAGCAATGCGTGAATTATCTTTTTTCGCTTTCTGTAATGTTTGCATGATAATATAGTAGTTGAAGTTAGTGGTTTTGTCAATCAATTTCCGTAGGAATACTTAGTCCATACCTCTAGATCAAAGTCGGTAACGCTTTTACCCTCAAATCTAGCAATACTTCTGAATATCTTGGAAAATTTTTCGTAAACCTTTGGGTTCTGAGGAGTTGACTGCGGAACATCTTTGTATCCAAAGTCAGTAAGGAATCGCAAAATATGCGTATCAAGCACAGGTTCATCGAAATCCTCTCTTGAGTGAGTAAGGAAAAATCTGCTAGTCTTCGTGCTAATCCCACGAACTTCTTGCAACTGATCAATTGTAACCTCACGCAAATCTCCGTCAAGTAAGGTCACTATATCCTTGAAGCTATTGTAGCGTTGCTGATATGGTGCAATCTTATGCTTCTTGAGATGTTGCATCAAACCATCTTCTTCTACAGAAGAGACCGAAAGCAGTTTGCGTATAAGCTCAAATGGAGTTAGTCCATGTCCAAATCTTGCGTCCATGCAAAACTTGCGAACCTTTGGCGATTCAATTTCGCTCTTCTTACCTGCAACGCATACGCAGTAGATAAGGAACTCTTGCAGTTGCCATTCGTTTCTATTGTAGTCTGTAACTTTTTTTGGGTCAATCATTTTTCGCAATATGTTTGTGGTTTATTCGTAGTCTCGAAATGCTATCGCATAAGGAAAGCGAGGCACTCCATCGGGAGTAAGCTCAAAGAACTTGATTGTGGCAAGTTTGCCAATATAGTATTCTCTGTTCTCTAAGATTTCTGCAAGATAGTCAAAGTTACCCTTGACATTGGAATTGAAGGTTTGGTCAGTTTCCTCGCAATAGCAAACCAAATGCTTTGCAGTACCACTACGATTACCATTACCTTCTTCAATATCAATTACCTTGTATTCTGCATCTTGGAACTCTTTACGCTTGAGCAAAGACTTTGAACGCTTGCTCTCATATGGAGAATCAATACGAACCATTTGTCCTTCGTAACCATCTTCCATATACTCTGAATACTTCTCGTCAAGTTCGTCAAACGATTGTGATTCATCTGTCTGTACAAGTTTGACAGAGTTCCCATCCACTACATCCGTGAACTCTCCTTGTAGCATAAAGTTTCTAGCGGAGAAGGCGATTGACTCATCGTAATCATCTGACAACTTTGGGCAATCATAAACCCAATACTGAATCAAACCCTTAGACTCTTGCAATGCGTCAGCATACTTTGCTTCTTTTCTTGCAAAACTTTTTTCCGAATCGCCTTTGGTCATTTCGGGAGTCTTTTTGCGTACAAGAGAAACAATCTTGTTGAAGTCGTGCTTCAAGTCGTGATTGTACAACTCACCATCTAGTATCGCATCTTCGTTGCAGTCAAAGAACACGCTCAGTTCCTCAATCACATGAGGGATTGTGTCGATAGTCCTACCCTTGCGAGTACGAGCAACTATCTCTCCATCTTCCATGCGAATGATGCAACGGATGCCATCTAGTTTGGCTTGAGAAAAGACTTTGCCTTCATTGTCAAATACAGATTGAATCTCTTTCTCTCTATCTTCAAACTTTTGTGCAAGCATGGGTTCGTAATAACTCATGGTTTCTGCTTCCTTTGGGGTGAGAGCATAACCTTCCTTGAGTTTCTTGTCCCATCTTGCTTGAGCCTCAAGCAATGCTTGTTCTTCGTTGGTAGTCTCGTTGACCTTGCCTTCGTTCTTGCCGATTGCAGTCGTTGGCTTATCGCATACGATTTTACCTCCAACTAAACCCTTCTCTGCGTGAAATGAGTCTCCGTCAATAACCATTGTCCACTCTCTCAGTTTCCCAAGCGAGTCTATCTTGTATAGCTTTTCTAGTTTCTGCATGATGTTATTCTCTCAAATTGTGGCTTATATGTCAAGCATCTTCTTGAACTCATCGTAAACTTTTTGTTTACTACCCTTGAGTCCGTATTCCTGTTTGATAATGGAATAACAGGATGCTCCTCGTTTGGTCATTCCTAGCGTTTCTAGCCTCAATCCCCTCAACAATACTCTTGCTCTGAAAGCGTCAATTTGTTCGGGAGTGTCGATGTGTGCATTTCTTTGTGTCATAGTATATATTCTCTCAAATTATCGGTGCTTTGTCAAGGAAAAAGTTACATTACCTTTTGACCAATTCTGTATACTGACCAATTGCCATTGCAGTAAGGGTAACTTCCCTCTGCATAAGTTGATGCTCCTTCCAAGGTAAGGAAAAACAATGGTGCTTCACTAGGACTATCATCATCCACTAAGGCGTAGACTCCTTCCTCAATGTCGCATGGGTGATATCGTTTTTCTTGTTCGGCTTGAGCTTTCCACTCAAGGTATTCTAGTTGTTCTTGTGCGTAATTCATAGTACCTAGTATGACAGGTTTTGGGGTGAAGTCAACCTTTTTTTTCGTTGAATTGATAAAAAGTTTTTCAATTTTGTGCTTGACAAGCTTTAAAAATCGGTGGGCGATTTTTGCAAACCCCTCCGCTCGAAGGACTTACGCCAACCGCTTATTTACAAAGTTTTTGTTTGTTATTATTTACGCTAAGTGAATTTCTTCTTTCTCCTTATTTGATGTTAGTTGTTGTTTTTCTTCTATTGTATCATGTATAAGACATTGTATTCTCCACATTCCGTGATCCTTAACCTTGAGGTCAAGTTTCTTTTCGAGAAGGTCAGCAATTTGCTGAACAAGATAAAAATATTTTGAATCAATCATGCAGGCTGAAGTGCCTCCTTGTAGAACTCCTCATCTGCTTGCCCATCCTCATTCCGAACTTGAAGCTCGGTGACTTCCGCAGGAAATACATGGCATACTGCATCTGC
>Ga0310343_10000324_pt1 | contig 22603 bp, 18 predicted proteins | sample HC15DNA2025_MG_FD_203519 | JGI IMG/M metagenome (GOLD analysis project Ga0310343, IMG submission 203519) | Marine microbial communities from station ALOHA, North Pacific Subtropical Gyre - HC15-DNA-20-25_MG | ecosystem: Environmental > Aquatic > Marine > Oceanic | place: Pacific Ocean: North...
ATGCGTGTACAATCCAGTTAGAAGGCAAATGCGGGATGAGTGGCATTTGGCTGTGTTGTAGAACTGCGTGAAGCGAATGCCTTCCTGAGCCAGGGTGTCTATATTCGGCGTGTCGATCTCGCTCCCATAGCAGCCAAAATCGGCATAGCCGAGATCGTCTACCATCATCAGAAGGATGTTGGGGCGGTCCGCCTTCTGACCGATGACCAAAGGCAGGCTCAGCAAGGATACGGCAACAGCGGTGAACAATGACAAAAGCGTTCGCGGGCAGCTCATAATTCGAGATTTTAGGTTTAAAGAATAAAAATCAGCCTTGAATCATCCCCAAGCAACGAAAAACGCTCTGTCCAGAATCCATCCAAAGTTTGATCGACGTTACCGGATTTCCCGATTTTTGTGAAACCTCTACTGCCATTCTATCCGTTAGTGACATCGAAGACCCCAAAAATACGCCCATTATGAACCGTCTAAACCCATCCCTTTGCATCGGAATCGCTTTCGCAGCTGTTCTCACAACCCAAACATTCGCTTCTTCTGAAGACAATTGGCCCATCTGGCGCGGCACTAGCCAAACTGGTGTCGTCGAAGGTTCCAAACCCCCTGTCCAATGGAACAACAGCCAGAATATTAAATGGAAGACCGCGATACCAGGATCTGGACTTTCCACTCCCATAGTCTGGGGTGACCAAATTTTCGTGGTCACCGCAGTTTCGAAAGGTGATTCGCCAACTCCCGCGGAAAGCGGACCGAGAGCCCAAAACCAAAGGTCTCGACCAAGACCTGGAGAAGGCGGAGCGGGTTCTGGACCCGGACGACCGGCCTCAAGAGGCGGTTTCAATCGAGAGGCCATCCTCAAGGATTTCGACAAAGACGGCGACGGACAGCTCAACGATGAAGAGCGGGCCGCAATGCGAGCACAGTTTGGACAGGGAGGTCGAGGAAACGGAGGTCAACGGCAAGCGGGTCTAGCTGGGGCACGCCCAAATCGGGGAGGAGGCGGAGGCCGAGGAAATAGGCCCGCGCCCGTCGAACACGATTTCCAAGTATTGGCCCTAGATCGAAATTCCGGGGCTGTTACCTGGACGCAAACAGCGGCTACATTGACACCTCACGAGGGTCACCATCCCACACACGGCTTCGCGTCCGCCTCCCCTGTTACCGACGGCAAGCACCTTTGGGTGTCTTACGGCTCTCGCGGTATTTTCTGCTACTCTTTAGATGGAGATCTAGCCTGGGAAACCGATCTTGGCGATCTGCGTATGCGAGGCGGATTCGGCGAAGCCGTTCAACCAGCTATCGCAGGCGACCATCTGCTTTTAACCTGGGACCAAGAAGACCAATCTTATCTCATCGCCCTCGAGAAATCGACAGGCGAGGAAGTCTGGCGTAAAGAGCGCGACGAGCGGAGCTCTTGGACTACCCCAGTCATCATCGAAGTCGACGGCCAGTCCCAAGCGATCATCGCTGGTTCCAATAAAACCCGAGCTTATAACCCCACTACTGGCGAGGTCATTTGGGAAGCCAGCGGCCTCACATCTAACGTTATCCCTACGCCAGTTATCGGGCACGGCAACGTATACGTGACTAGTGGATACCAAGGAAGAGCGGTGCAAGCAATCAAACTCAATTCTAAGGGGGACGTTACGGGAACAGACAATATAGTTTGGAGCGCTCCCCACAGCGCCCCTTACGTCGCTTCACCCGTTCTGTCCAATGGGCGGCTCTATATGACCAAGGGCACCGATGCCTACCTCACCTGCTTCGATGCCCTGACCGGCGAAGTCATCTACCAGGATGAAAAGCTGGAGGGAATCAACGGCATTTACGCCTCTCCCATCGTCGTCAACGGGTGTATCTATTTCGTCGGGAAAGAAGGGACGACCGTCGTTATAAAGGATTCCGAGACCTATGAAGTCGTCGCCTCCAATACACTCGACGAACCCATCGACGCCTCGCCCGTCGTCATCGGAGATGATCTAATAATCCGAGGACACAATCATTTATATTGCATTTCGAAGGATAGCTGAGAGAAGGCAATTCAGGTATGGAGGACCGGCTCGGTCCTCCTTTAAAAAGGCAGCAAAGGCTTCCAGCCGGTAGGAATCTCCGACTGGAGCTGCACTACCAACTCGGGAAATGAAGCCCTCCCCGTAGTTCACCATTACGAAGCTCACTACCCGAGGAAACTGCGTCATCTGTGGTTTCGAACAAGATCGCTTCTCGTGCCAATCGCTGATATCTTGATCGCTTGGCTTGCGCCGCCGAAGCCATGCACAGAAGTAAGAGATCCCTACCAGTTCAAGCCCCCTCCGATAAAGCAACCAGTATCCGCGTTGGATCATTGGTGGTGATTGATGTCACTCCGATATAGTCCATCCGAATTAATTCTTTCACATCGTTCACGGTCCATACGTTCAGCTCCAACTCGGACTTCTTTAGAGCTCGACTGAGCTCTCGGGATATACCTCGGCCCGATTGACCTCCAAAGCCGTCCACACCCAAGCTCTCCACTTTGGAAACAATGCAGCCTACTGAGGGAGAGAACAAACCACCTTCGCCTTCATTGAGTTTAGAAAGCCAGTAGGACTTAATCGAAGGACGGAGCTGCTTCAACCTCACCAGTGGATCATCGTTAAAGGAAATCACTATAATCCGCTCCCAGACCGCAGGCCCAATTTTATCTATGGCTATCAACAAAGGCTCCACGATTTCGTCGCCGCACTTGATCTCGACCATCCATAGAAGATCATTTGGTCCTTCGATCAAAACGTCTTCAAGAAGCGGAATCCCCTCCCCCTTCCAAGCAAGGTCTTTCCATGAACCGACATCGAGCGAACGCAAATCCTCCCATTCTGCATTCGCTATTTCTAGATTTTTTCCCGCTACTCGTTTTGTATTGTAATCATGAATACATACTACCTTACCGTCTTTAGTCAAATGGATATCGCATTCCACGCCATCAGCACCACTCTCCCACCCCATTCTAAAAGCGGCGAGCGTGTTCTCTGGCGCCCTATCTGAATAGCCCCTATGGGCAATTACCAGCGGGCGGTCCATTCCGCCTAAGCGGTGATCAACCCGAGGGATTGCAACCGCTTGACAACAACCCGAAAAGCGCTACTTAAGCCCTTCGGCATGTCTTCAATGCGTTCGAGCAAACTGCCCCAATTCATCCACTCGCCCACTTCGATTTCCTCTTGATTAAGTCGGAACGGGCCGCTTCCCCGAACTCGATATATCTCGATAAACTCCTGTCCGGTCGCCTCGCTGGGATTCAGTTTGAAAAGGAACTCCAAGTCCTCGCTTGGCTGCCAGCCAAGTTCCTCATTCAGCTCGCGGTGGGCCGCCTCGAGATACGTTTCACCCGAATCCACATGCCCAGTGCACGATGCGTCCCACGCTCCGGGCCAAGTATCCTTGTTGGTCGATCGCTTCTGCATGAAAATCTCGTTTTCGTCGTTGAAGACCATCACATGCACCGCCCGGTGCTTCAAACCTTGAGCGTGAACTTCGGATCTCGGCCTCTGGCCGGTCACATTATCGAATTCGTCTACGATGTCGAAAATATCTTCTTGCATGGAATTTGCTTAGTCGAAAGCGTTTGCATCCCACCCAGGAAGAACACTGGGATCAGGAAAATTACGAGCCCTTTTATCCACTTTCTCCTATGGCCAAAATTCCCATCGAAGTCATCGCCGAAGCTCTCAACAGCAACAAACTCGATCAGGACACTATCTCCAAAGTTATGAATGACATTGCCCACATGGCCCAAATTCTCGCTGAGGAAGAAAAGGCCCAACGCGAACCGCCGGTGAAGAAACAATACATTATCACGGTTAGCGACCCCCGAGGCACGCTTCCTGATGAAGACTACGTAGGATGGGTACTGCAGATCCCGGAATCCGACAATCCCGGCACAGCGATTGAACGAGTTAAGCGAGCGGCCTGCGAATACAATATTTCCAAGAAAGGCCGCAAATACCCGGTCAATAGTATTGGCGAAGCTTGCGAAGCTGTTGGAGCCAAGTTTCAGAAAGAGCAATCAGTGGCTATCAAAACGAAGCTACCGGTGACCGTACTGAGGACCGACAACATCTTGCCCAAAATCGAGGAGGAGTGAAAATCCCCGCTCCAAGAAGAGGAGTATACCTTTAGGCTTAAAGATCGCCTCGATTCTCCAATTTGACCACTACCAATCAACGATAGACTTGAGTCATCTTGTCACGGAACAGGCAATCATCTCTCTCCTGTTTCGGAGGACTGAGCCTGTCCTCTCTGCCATTGGATTCGCACCCTCAGCAGTTCGTCCCAGAAGAGATGAAACCCTGGCAGGCCCGAGGGCTATCTTTCCAATTCGGTCTCCAAGCACTCGGCTTTTGGCCCTCCCGCTCTTTCTCGCGTCGGGCTTTTTCCCTAATCTGATGCTGCTTTCGATTTTCTCGGAAGATAGTCAATTGCTCCTCTGTGAGATGCTGCTCGATAGCGATAGCCCGCTCGTCCATGAGGGCTCGAAATTCTGGTTCCATACTCTGATTTAGCTCCTTCATGGCCTCACCGAATTCGACGATTTCCTGCCTAACCAGGGGTAACTGATCTTCGGTAAGCTCCAAGGAACGCTCCATTCGGGATGTCATTCGATCAACTTGGACCCGGTAAACGTCTCTAGGAGTCCTGTGAGGGCGGTCGTGAGCTTGCTTCAAATAGAAGATCGTACTGCCAATGCCACAGAGACTGCCGATCACGAAAACGACCAACAGAATGAAAATAGCCCCGAGCTTCGATTTTTCGCTCATAAATACTGAGACCAATCCTCTCCAACCATGGCCTCTTCGAAGTTCTCGACGACTTCCATTTCGTCCCCCGTCAAATCGCGAACTTCCACGTTGAAGCTGGAAACAATCGCCAGCAACGCAGCGGCGCCGAGCCCGGCCCCAAGCGAAATTCTAGAGACCGGCTCCGCAAACAACTCCAGAACTCCGTCCAGTAAGCCCATTTTCTCTACTTTTAAGGACCCAACGGGCGAACGCAATTCGACCTCTAGCTGGGACCGCACGTAGGCCCGCACGTCGATCGCAGGCGGCGATTCCGAACGGCTCTCGCTTACGATTTCAGCCCAGGAGTGTGGTGTCCGTTTCTTTTCCGAGTCCATTTTTAATTAGTATTCTTCTTAGTTTCTTGCGGGCGCGAAAGCTCTTAACCTTAGTTTTCGAGAGGCTCCAACCCATTTGGTCGGCTATAACGGCTATAGGCAGCTCCTCGAGGTATTGCAATGTAAGGATTTGGCGATCGTCAAGGGGAAGCAAAGCCAGAATCTTCTGGGACTGCTCTGTCATTTCAAAAGTACGCCGCTGGTCCGTCTTATCTGATAACGCCCCGAGAACGAAATCGGTTTCTTCCGAGTTGTCTACGGCGATCGACGCAGGATTGCGGGAATTCTTTCTAAAGTAGTCGTAACCGGTGTTGTAAGCGATCTTGCGCAACCAGTTCTCGAAAGGCGCCGTTGGCTCCCAAGAGCTCAGTTTTCTGAAGCACTTGATAAAAGCCTCTTGAACCAAATCCTCGAGATCCGCCCGATATGGGCAAAACCGGTAGAGGCAGCGCGACAGCATCGTTTGATGACGGCGAACGATCTCGTCAAAGGCGGATAAATCCCCATCGAGCGAGGCGCTCACTAGCTCTTGATCTGTCGCAGCGTCGTAGTCGCGCATGAAAGTTAGCAAATCCGGTTCGTACCGATCCTGAAGTGTGATTAGCGAATCGCTCTTGGCGAGCGAAACTTCACCCCAACTAACTGCCGCCGCTAAGCCCATTAGCGCGAAACCTCCTTATCAAAAAGCAACTGGCGGCCCTGATAATCGGTCAAAACCTGTCCGTTGCCGAAATGTCGCACGAAAAATCTCGGAGAGCGCATGAAAAACTGTCTCTGTTTCGTAACTAATCGCATCGCCTGCTGCATTTTTAACGCTAAGCTCTTAGGTCAGGTTACACCTGTTTACTTGATCGCCATGGCAACCTGCGAGTTTATGAATTTCATCGCCTTATACTTATACAAATTTAATATATTTTTACAAAATCAGACTTAGGAAAGAACCAAAACCCAGTAACACGCGAAATCAGAGTTATGGACAATACGGCCACCAAAGAACTGCCCACTCCGCTTACCGTAAGATTAAACCAAGGTGATCCCAATACAAAACGGCAAGAGATCCGCCGTTATTTTAATGAAACCTTTGATGCTTACGAAACACTTTTCGAGACGCTCCTAGTACACGATGCCTATTACCGAAGAGCCGATCCGCTCCGACATCCGCTCATTTTCTACTACGGTCATACTGCCACATTTTTTACGAACAAGCTCGTGCTCGGAAAATTTCTGTCGCAACGCATCAACCCAAAATTTGAATCCCAATTTGCGATCGGAGTCGACGAGATGTCTTGGGACGATTTGAACGAGGCTCACTACGATTGGCCGAAAGTTGAAGAGGTAACGGAATACCGTAATCAGGTTCGGGCCGCCATAGAGCAACTCATAGATGACACACCCCTAACGTTGCCCGTCGACTGGAACAGTCTCTATTGGGTCATCATGATGGGGATTGAACATGAACGCATCCATTTGGAAACTAGTTCGGTACTCATCAGGCAACTGCCTACCGATCTACTCGACCAGAAGCATCCAGCTTGGTCGATTTGCGAAGAACTCGAAAGTGTTCCCCCCGCGAACGAGCTAATATCTGTACCGGGAGGCTCAGTCCAGCAGGGCAAATCCCAAAATGACGGCCTCTACGGTTGGGATAACGAGTATGGCAACTACACATCCGATGTGGCCGATTTCAACGCTTCCAAATACCTTGTCTCAAATCGGGAGTTTCTCGAGTTCATCGAAGACGGTGGGTACCAAACCAAGAGCTACTGGACTCCGGAAGGATGGAGCTGGGTCCAGTACAAGAAAGCTAAATATCCTCTTTTTTGGATACGCTCTGAAGACGGATCTTATCTGCTCCGAACCATGCTCAAGGAAATCGGCATGCCATGGGCGTGGCCTGCGGAAACGAACTACCTGGAAGCCAAAGCCTTTTGCAATTGGAAAAGTTCGAAGACTGGAGAGCCCGTGCGCCTTCCGACCGAAGAGGAGTGGTATCGTCTTCTTGACTACACGGAAACGCCAGACGCTCTCGGTTGGGAGAAAACTCCGGGTAATTTGAATTTGGAAGATGCCGCTTCCTCCGTGCCAGTGGATCGCTACCCATTCGGGCACGGCTTTTACGATATTCTTGGAAACGTATGGCAGCACACGGAAACGCCCATCCGCGGTTTCCCCGGATTCGAGGTGCATCCGCTCTACGACGATTTCTCCACTCCGACTTTCGACACCAAGCATAATCTAATTAAGGGAGGTTCCTGGATCTCAACGGGCAATGAGATTCTCAGAGCCTCGCGCTTTGCATTTAGGCGCCACTTCTATCAACACGCCGGATTTCGCTATATCACTTCCGAAGCCGCGGTCGAGATTCCAGACGACACCTACGAAACCGATCCAGAAGTCATACCGTATTGCGAACTTCACTACGGAGAAGACTATTTCGGAGTAGATAACTATCCAGAGAAGTTGGCCCAAATCGCCCTCAACTATGCACATGGGAAACATAAGGGCAAAGCACTCAATGTAGGGTGCAAAACCGGACGATCCGCATTCGAACTAGCGGTAGAGTTCCAAAATGTCACAGGCATCGATTTCACCGCTCGCATGATCCGCATCGGTGTAGAGCTCAAAGACAAGGGCTATACCCAGTACCTTCTGCCCGAAGAAGGGGAAATCGTTTCCTTCCATCAAAAGAATCTCCGTGATCTTGGCCTCGACGGAGCTCGAAATAAAGTCGAGTTTATGCAAGCCGACATATCCAATATGAAAGATCTATTTTCCGGATACGATCTCATACTGGTGGATTCGACTTTGGAAAACGCCTACAACCCAAGGAAATTTTTGGAAGGCATCCACAGCCGAATGAATTCGAATGGGCTTTTGATCATTGCTTCTAGCTACGCTTGGGAGGAGTCCAAAACGAATCGAGATCAATGGGTTGGCGGTTTCAAGGTGGATGGTGAAAACACCACTACCCTCGATGCATTGCAAAACCTGCTATCGCCGAATTTCAAACGAATCGCGGAGCCTATCGACGTAGACCAAGTAATCCGAAAAACGAGACGGACTTTCGATCACAACGTAATCCAAGTAACAATTTGGGAACGAGATTAGGGGTTTCAAACAACTGCGTCGTGACAAGTAGCCCTACCCATATTTTCAACTAACCCGGCATATGGTGGTGACTGCGGGTCGGACGCAGCTTCGGCATAGACTGAACTCAGTCAGCGCTTGCTAGGCAAAGCTTCATTTACACCAGTCTTCTAGGCAATTTTGACTTCATTCTTCGATGCGTGCGTATAAGATGCAATCCGCGTGCCCAAGCACCTGTTTTCGCTGATCCTTTACCAAACGCAGCCTAGCTAACAGGAGTCGTCTTCGAACTCGAGAAAATTCGACTAGGCCACGATGCGACATAATTAGCAAGGTGCTACAGTCCGCGATAGTTTGATCCTCTATTTCCGCGAAAGCGGGCTTACGCAACTTGCTACTGAATCGAACTCCTCGATCTTCAGATTCACAGTTGCCAAGCCACGCCACCTACCCTCTCATCTCATGTTTTCATGAGAGTTAAGGAGTTCTATTTGCACACCTCCAATCGCATCGAGTTGCTTGCCAAGCAACTGGCGCTTATAGCTCAAGAACGACCCTTGCCTGGACCGCTTGATCAGGAAACAGTCATGACGCTGAACACCGGCATGGCAAAGTGGCTGAGATTTGAGATCGCTCGCAACACTGGCATCGCATTCGGCTGGGAGTTCCCCTTCCCCAATCTCCTCTTCAAGAGGATCGCGGCTGGCTTCGAGTCTAGGTTTGCCGATTGCGTAGACTACGAGGAGGCCCGTGCCCAGTGGGAGATCTACGATCTGCTTTATCAGATCGATTCCGAACCAGAATTCTCACTCATTAGCGCCTACAGCCGACGCAGTTCTGGGCACCGTTTGCGTTTGGCCGCAAAACTGGCGAGTCTGTACGGCAAGTACTTGCTCTACCGGCCAGAGAAAATCGTAGCCTGGGAGTCCCGTGACGGTAAAAGAGACTGGCAAGGCGAGCTTTGGCAGCGACTCTGTCGCCGAATTTACGGACACAGACCCCCCTACCGTCATACCGCGGCCCTATGGGATCTCCTGAGAAGCTCTCCTAATAAGCGATCAAAGGGTGATATCGACCTTTGGCCCAGCCGCATTTCTGTTTTCGGAGTGTCCTCCCTTCCACCCGTCTATTTAGACCTGCTAGAAGCGGTATCCTACGAACGACCGGTACACATTTTCCTTCTACAACCCACGGATCTCTATTGGGCCGACCTGAAATCAAAAAAGAGTATCGCTAGAGCATCGCGCAAACATCCCTCCGTAGACGATTCACTTTCCTCCGACCTACCTGGAGAACTATTCGATATTGGGAACCCCTTGCTGCCAGTCCTTGGAAAACAAGGACAAGCTTTTTTGGACCTCATTCTAGACAAGGACCCTATCCACGACGACTCTCTATTCGAGCAACCGGATCCCTCGACGCAGCTAGGCTGCCTCCATTACGATATCTTCACCCTGGAAAACCGCAAATCCGATAAAGCCCAATCGTACCGGTTCTCACCATACGACGGATCCATCCAAATACACAGCAGTTCCAACGCCAGGCGCGAAGTGGAATGTCTTTGGGACTACCTTGTAGATTGCTTCGCTAAAGACACCGATCTGAAGGCTAGCGATATACTAGTAATGGCTCCCGACATACAAGCCTACGCCAGCCATCTGCAATCCGTATTTGAACAGGGTAAAAGCTCCGGCATGGACATACCCCTTTCCGTTGCCGATCGTTATGGACCCAAGGAATCAAACTTTCTCTCTGGCATAATAAGCCTTTTAAAACTGGTGTCCGCTAGAGCCTCAGTTACGGAAATCCTCGATATCCTTAAAGCCCCAATAGTACATCAAGCTTTCGATTTCGACGAAAGCGAAATAGAAACAATCGAAAATTGGATACGCGAGTCCAAGACGGTCTGGGGATGGGATGCGGATCATCGAGCCTCCTTCAACACATTCGCCACTGACCGAAATACTTGGAAAGAGCTTCGAAGTCGTCTGGCGGCGGGAATCGCCTTCAACGATGAATCGATTCTCGTTCAAGGTAAAATTTCTCCTCTACCTGACGTCGAAGGCGCGGCGGTGCAGACTGCCGGACGTTTTATTGAATTTCTCGATTTCCTAGAAGATGTCTACCGATTTGGAGGATCGTCGGATACCGTTCCCGGCTGGCGCCGCAGGCTCAGTTCCCTTTTCGAGCGGCTCTTCCCTACAGACCGAATCGAGTCGTTACGCTATTTCGAGGCCCTCGCAACACTGCAATCCACTCTACCCGAATCTTCTTCAGTGATTGTCGACGGAAGAGATGCGGTTGCCAGTGTCTCAGAGGCCCTGGAACACAACGATCCGTCCACGGGATTCTTATCGGGTCGCGTCACTTGCTGTTCGCTCAAGCCTATGCGTAGCATTCCCGCCAAGCGGATTTGTCTGCTTGGCATGAACCATGAACAATTCCCTCGCCGACCAAACCAACTCCCTTTCGACCTTCTCGTCAGCCAACCCCGCCGGGGCGACCGCAATCCCAAAGAAGAAGACAAGCAGCACTTTCTAGAAACCCTGCTTTCCGTACGAGACGGGCTGTTCATCAGCTACCAAGGCATCTCTCCAGTAAACGAGAACCCCAAGGAGCCCTCCAACGTGGTATCGCTACTAATGGACTATCTGGATACGGCTTCGTGCGCCTCCCGAAATGCTTCTCGAGTAGTGAAGCACAAAAGACAATCTTACGATCCAGACTACTTTTCGAATTCGACCCTTTTCACTTATTCCGATTCCAGAGCTCGAAAGACGCTATCCTACCTCAGAAGCAGCGATCAGGGTCTCTCACCTACAACTTCCGAGAAACGGGCGCTACAAATCGAAGAGACTGATCTTAGAACCGTCTCCATCGATTCGCTCATCCGCTTTTATAAAGATCCATCCAGATTCTTCATTCAATCTGTTGCCGGAGGCCGCTTTGTGGAACGTGAAGAACTCTGGCTCGAAGCCGACCGGATAAGACAGGATCCGCTAGACCGTTACCAAATTCGCAAGCTTTTCGCGGAGGCCATCCAATCCGGCCGTACCATAGATTCCGTCCGCCCTGCCTTGATTTCCGCGCTTAAGCTTCTTCCTCCCGGGCACCTGGGCAACTTCGCATTCGATTCCATTCGTGAGCAAGCTAGGCTTATTGATTCCCTATGGGCGACAAGCAAGTCCATCCGTCCTGGCTTTTTCGAATACTTCGATCTCGCGATAGGCACTTATCGGTTGCATGGACAGCTTCGCCTTAACGCGAATCAAGACTTCAACTACATATTGGTCCCCGGAAAATTAAATGGCAGAGCCCGAATTGAAACCTGGATTCGCCATTTACTAGTCAACTCTATGCGATCGGTCGAAACGCGTGTATACTCGCTCGATGAAAGCGAATCCACTCTAGCCTACTCTCCTCCAGACAATCCATCAGCCCTCCTCCAAGATCTCATGGAGACCTTTTGGTCTGGTCAAACCCAGCCCATTCCGCTCAAAACCCAAACCAGTTGGGATGCCTTTACCAAGGTGTCCAAGAATCAATCTCCTACAGAAGGTCTACCGTTTATCGAGGCGTTCTGTTCGCAAAGCCAATCTCTCCTTGAGCAAGCAGAGGATTCGGAAGTCCTTCGCTCCGGGAGCACTTGGACCCAGTATGATCGAGCCTGCTTCGGCGAATCGCCCCCATTCAATTCGGATTACGGAAAATTGGCGCTCAAAATCTGGCAACCCTACACAGAACACCTTGGCTCTCTATGATCGCCATAAGTAAAGGGGTAACACTAATCGAAGCCAGTGCAGGCACCGGCAAGACTTATACGCTATGCCAGATCATCCTTCGCCTCATCATCTCTGAAAATATCCCCATAGATCGGATACTCGCTATCACTTTTACTCAGGCGGCAACTGAAGAGCTAAACAGTCGAATCCGTAATCTATTAAGGGATTCGTTAGAACAAATCGAAAGCCAGAATATCACGGATGAGTCTCTGCAAAACATCTTAGAGCAGTCCTCTATAGAAGCGTTGGTCGCCGGCCAAAGGCTGAATAATAGTTTGCAGCTTTTCGATGAGGCTACGATCGCCACTATCCACGGATTTTGCAAACGCTGCTTGGAAACCCTCTCGTTAGAGTCCGGAGTTCCTTTCGATGCAGCTCTCGAGCCAATCGATGATGAATTGATTTCCCAGCTTAAGGATGAATTCATTCGTATCCATATACTGGAACGCTCTCATCTACTAACTCTCGCATACCACTCTACACCTCGCTACTCTAAGAAATTCAAAACGGTTGCCAAGGAATCCGCTTCTCACCCATACGCTCGCATTAGACCAGAACCGCAGACAGTCGATTACGGGCTATTCGAGACCGCTTTTGACGACATTCAAAATGGCGTTGAATCGCTTCTCGACCGTGCAGTAGAGCTGATCCCCTTACTAAAAGCCAACAGCAGATTAGCCAAACGTCTGAGCGAGCCATCGGAAAGCAACCAACTAGCTTCTCTAGCTCATCGGAATTGCCCACTTGTTGAGGACCTCAAACTACTCGAGGACCTATCTCTCTCTTCCTGGCTCAAAGCGGTCAAGAAGGCCCATAAAGATTTAGATCCACCTAAAGTCACTAGGGCCATCGATCTATTCTTGGCCCAGATTGGAAACGCTATAGACGGACTTGTCTGGGAATATCGCGAGTGGCTTTTCCGCTTACTGAGCCAAGAAAAGGAGCGGCGAAACATTGTTTCGTTCAACGACTTGATTCATTTATTGCACAAGACCCTGCGATCGGACACGGACGCTTCCCTTGCAGAGCTCATTAGTAATCAATATGATGCTGCTCTCGTTGATGAATTCCAGGATACCGATCCCATCCAGTACGAGATCATTCAACATCTATTTGGAGATGGATCGAAATTCCTGTTCTACATTGGTGATCCGAAGCAGGCGATCTACCGATTCCGCGGAGCAGACATTTTCGCCTATTTCAAGGCTACCGACGATAGCGGCGAACGGCTTACTCAATTATCAAAGAACTATCGTTCTACGCCAAATCTCATCTCCGCTGTCAACGCCATATTTTCGTCATCGATCGATGGTTTCGGCATCGATCGTATCCGTTTTTCCCCTTCTGATTCATCCAAGACACCCGGTTCAGATCGTAGGCTTCAATTCCTGGCAATCGAGTTCAATCGACCTGAGCCAAAAACACGAGCGAACCTAGCTGCCGATCTCGCCCGTGCAAGCGCCACTCAGCTTGCCAAGCGAATCAAAAATGAGCCTAACTTTGATCCTGGGAAGGTAGCCTTCCTTGTATCCAAAAATCAGGAAGCCGACATTCTGCACAGGGAATTAGCCTTGAAAGGCATAGATTCGATTATTCGTTCCGACAAAAGCGTTTTCCAGACGGATTCGGTGGATATCGTATTACAACTTCTGGGAGCCGTAGCCCATCCTTCCCGACAATCCATCGTCAAAGCGCTTCTTCTAACGCCGATCTGCGGGAAAACCTGGAACGACTTACTCAACGAAGGAGCATCTGAGGAAATTCACAAGATTCTCGATTTCATCCATCAATGGTCAAGCGAATGGTATTCATCAGACTTCGACACTCAGTTTCAGAAGTTTCTCGCTCTTACCGGAGCGGAGAATCGCCTTTTAGAGAATCCGGAAGGAGAACGGCTCTACACCGATCTCTGTCAGCTAAGCGAATTGCTGCAAAGCGAGACAATCTCCAGGCTTACCTCGCCTTCCCACTTGTCGAATTGGCTCAACAGCATGCGGGAAGAGAACGTATCCAATCGCGAGGACTGGCAATCCCGATTGCGATCCGACGAAGGTAAACCGCAAATCATCACGATTCATAAAAGCAAGGGTTTGCAGTTTCCGATAGTCATATGCCCATTCTTGAGCGGCTTACGAACAAAACCGTCCAAAGAACTTGCTCTGTATCACGACAGCAATAGCCCGGATTCTTTAGTTATCGATCTCAATCCACAAGGCGACTCTTCCGCCACCATTAAATCCGAGAACGAAGAGTACGCTGAACACCTGCGGCTAATCTATGTCGCCCTCACTAGAGCAGCCACCGAGTGCCTTGTTTATCTTTATCCTGAAGATCAGCTTAGAGACAGAGAGCCCTCATCGATCAGTCGGCTTTTCTTGGGCACGGAAAAAGCCAGAGCAGCTCGAGCTAACAAGAATCTCGCCCTATCCGTCTCCGCCAAACTTGGATCTCTTCAACCGGAAGCTATCGATTTCGAAACGCTGCGATTCGCAGATGTTGAAAGTGAAGACACTCTTGTTATCCAAAAACGAAGTAGCCATTCTAATCCTAGGTCACTACCCATTCCCGTTAACGCTTCTCCGATTGAAAAGCGTGTGCTCAGCTTCTCGACCATTACTAGGATCGCTAGCTTCGAATCAATTGATGCTGCAGAAATCGAGTTCGACGAGCCTGACATTCAGGAAGATTCGGAAGGGGTTGAAATCGTCGATAGTCGGGAAAAGAGTATTGGTCCCTCAATATTTACGCTCCCTAAAGGGGCCATAACTGGCAACTTGCTTCACGCCATTCTGGAATCCATCGACTTTCAGGATCAAGATGCTATTCAAGATAAGGTCGAGCAAGCATTCCACAAAATTCAATTCGGTAATGAAGATCATCTGCCTGCCGTAGCAGCCCACATCCGCTCCTTGTTAACCATTCCCCTGGGCCAACGATTTTCGCTAAGTCATATATCATCTCAAAATCGAGTCGCCGAGCTAGAATTCGCCTTTCCAACGAGCGACAATCCACTCCCGAGAATCGCCCGAGCCTTACGTGATCACGCAAGCCTTCCCATAACGAAAAGCTGGATTGATTCCCTGAGCCTAGAACGGGCGCCAATACGCTCTTCGTATTTGCGTGGCTTCATAGATCTTGTCATCTATTTTCAAGGACAATTCTATATCTTGGACTGGAAGTCTAATTTCTTGGGCAACAAAATCAGCGATTATAACAAATCCGCTCTCGTTGATGAAATGGAAAGCTCCGACTACTTTCTTCAATATTGCCTCTATGCAGTTGCCCTCAAGCGATACTTGGAACGCAAGTATCCCACCGATGAATATTACCAATATTTCGGAGGAGCCTTCTACCTATTTATAAGAGGAATAAACCCACATGGACAGGAGGGAATATTCTTCGATCGTCCGAACCGGGAACTATTGGATGCTCTCGACGAAGCGTTAGCGAGACCATGAATTCCATTCAACCAGATCAACTTGAACGAGCCCTGCGGCACGAGCCTTTTGCTGCATCAGATCGCGTGTTTTGCAGACTCCTCAAAGAATCCTTTGCAGAGGAGAATGCGTTTGTTCTGGCAGCCGGTTCTTTGTGCCTCTCGGCAGTCCGCGAAGGACACTCTTTCTTCGACCTAGCAAGCCCCCAACTACCGGGGCTATTATACGAAGCTCTCGGAAACTCTTGGCCAACGGTAGCTGAATGGGCCCCTATTGCTAAAAGCAGCCAATCAATCGGTCGTCCTGGAGACGACAACCCGCTCATTCTCGACGGCGAAACCGCTCTTTATCTACATCGCTACTTCGATTACGAGACGGAACTCGCAGACAGGATCTCCATCAAAGCCAGCCAGCTGGTTCCTGCCAGCTTGGCATACTCTAACGCTTCGCTCATCTCTGACAGCATGCAGGCCGATTCAGTAGAGAAGGCGCTAAAAAACCGGTTCTACTTGATTTCTGGCGGACCTGGAACAGGAAAGACAACCACTGTTTTGGCCTATCTATTAGAGTGTATTCAAGGATTGGATTTATCTTATCCCTTGAGAATCGCTGTAGCAGCTCCAACAGGAAAGGCTGCAGCCAGGGTCTCGAACTCAATCAGAGATGGTCTGGCTCGTTTCGACTTGGAGGGTTCCGTAGAAAAGAAAATCCTATCTATTCCTTGCCTGACAATACATCGGCTTCTGGAAGCTATCCCAGGAAAGACAAGCTTTCGTCGAAACCAAAAACGCCCATTGGAATACGATATTCTGATAGTCGACGAATCCTCCATGATCGATCTCCCGCTCATGAAAAAGCTCATGGATGCTGTGCCAGGAGATTCCTCGATTCTTCTCCTAGGCGACGACAATCAGCTTTCATCAGTAGAGGTCGGTTCCGTATTCGGCGATCTAGTTAGATCGACCAATAATCACCAAAGCCCGCTATTCGGGAAATCCACTCACTTGGCAAAAACGTTCCGCTTTACACCGGATAGCTCGATATTCAGGCTTTGCCAGGCCTGCAACGACGGCCATTCAGGAAACTTTCGAGCAATTCTAGAGGGAAAGCATAACGATCTTAACTTTCAAACCCTCAAAAAGACTACCAACCCGAGCTTGACCTCAGTATTGAATCTCGCGGAAGAGGCATTACAGCGCCGCGCCCAATCAGAAGATCTCGCCCAAGCTTTCGGGCAACTATCCCAATTCATTGCATTAGCCCCTCTCAACAACGGTCCTTATGGCGCCAATGCTATCAATCGATTGACCGAAGAAAAAATTCGCCGGAAGCATAACCTACCGTCTGTGGGATTTTATTCCGGACAACCACTGCTTGTATTGGAAAATAATTACGATCTGCGCCTATTCAATGGTGATCTTGGCATAGTTTGGCCAGACGAATCCGGTGAGCTATTCGCCTGGTTCAACGAATCTGAAGGAGCGTATCGAAAGATTCGAACAAACTGGCTCCCCAGGCATTCGACCGCCCATTGCTTGACAATCCACAAGAGCCAAGGATCCGAGTTCGAACACGTCGCAGGTGTATTCTCTCCGGAAGACACCGAATTTGTTACTCGCGAATTGATTTACACATGTGTCAGCCGGGCAAAAAGCGAAATCACTCTCTTCGGAAATATTGACGCTCTCTGCACCGCGGTAAGCCAGAGAGTCAATCGAGCAACCCGTTTAGATAGCCGAATACTGGAATCGACTAAGAGATTAAATTAGCGGACGATCTTGATTCGACGCAGCTCACCACCTTGAGCCTGTCCATGGGCAGAGTGCTGATTTAAAAAGTAGCATAGGCATCCTGCCTTTAAAACCAGATAAAGATGACAGACCAGTCCTCGCTCTTCAAGAAAGGGTAGCTGGGCCGTTCTCCTTACCCAAGAGAACACTTCGACTTGCGGAGGCGCCAGATAATCTAATTTTAAAGACGCTAGCGATGACTCAATCTGAGCGACTCGTCACCTCTAGTAAATGATAACCGAACTGAGTCTTTACTGGACCCTGCACTTCGCCCAATGGAGCAGAGAATACAACTTCATCGAATTCCTTTACCATCATCCCAGGGCCGAATTCTCCCAGATCGCCCCCGCTTTTGCCGGAGGGGCATTGAGAGCACTCTTTAGCGAGATCGGCAAATTCAATGCCTCCTTCAATTTGCGATTTGAGCGCCTCGCACTCGGTTTCGGTAGACACGAGAATATGTCGAGCTGTTGCTTTAGCCATAAGGTGTTACGCTTTTACAAGGTTGGCTCCACCCTCCAGCAGGATCCTCAGGGCGTAAAGAACAAAAGCCCGGAAATGGACGAATAGAAGAAGTGGCTCACTAAACCTCGATCATCTACTCCACACGCAGGAACATTAAGCTGCTTTCTATTTGGATAGTTGTTGTCGCCTAACAAAAACAATCCTCATGGAAACGCATTTCCCTAACGGCTTGATTACATAGGTTCTATTCGATTAAACATCAATCGGACCAAAGTTCGCCTATGAATACCCGCAGAACATTCCTCTCCTTATCAACTCTCGGTGCAGCATCCGGCATCGGCGCCCTGAAGGCGTTCGGTCAGTCCACACGCGTAGATGGGCACATATTACTCTCAACCTGGAATTCAGGCATCGCCGCCAACGATCGAGCCTATCAGGTATTGCAAAAAGGAGGAAGCGTTCTCGATTGCGTGGAGAAGGGTGTAAACATTATCGAAAGCGATCCCAACAATCGGACAGTTGGCATCGGCGGATTTCCCGACGAAGAAGGACACGTAACACTGGATGCTTGCATCATGGATGAACGGCAACGGTGCGGATCCGTCGCGTTTCTTCAGCATATTGAAAATCCTGTTTCCGTAGCTCGCAAGGTAATGGAGGATACAAAGCACGTTATGCTGGTCGGAGAGGGAGCTCTGAATTTCGCTCTCCGAAACGGTTTCGAAAAGAAGGTTTTGCTCACCGAGAAAACCTTGGCCGCCTGGAAGAAGCACAAAGCGGAAGCTAAGGCGAGCGAGCCAGAAATTAATGTCGAGAATCACGACACCATCGGGCTGGTCGCCCGCGATGCAGAGGGAAACCTTGCCGGTGCCTGCACCACGAGCGGGGTTGCCATGAAGCTTCACGGCCGCGTCGGCGATTCGCCGATCATCGGGGCCGGACTCTATGTCGACAATGATGTGGGGGCAGCGGTAGCCACTGGATGGGGCGAAGCCGTTCTCGAAAACGCTGGCAGTGCGATGGTAGTCGAATTAATGAGACACGGAAGAAAGCCTCAACAAGCTTGCGAAGAAATCGTCAATCGAATCGCCAAGAAGTTCGAGAACTGGAAAAATATACAAGTCGGTTTCATCGCCCTTAACAAAGCAGGCCAAATTGGGGCTTTCGCGATCCAATCAGGATTCAGCTACGCCCACCACTCCGCGGGAAAGAATCAACTTATCAAATCGACGAGTCTTCTAAGCGAGGTCTAGGTTTTTAACCCAATCCATCATTGCAGGAGCAGCTTTACGCTGCGATTAAACCCACTCGAATCGCTATCGCGTTCCGCGATCGCGGAACCGCTCCTACATTCTAGAGAAAAGCCGGCAGGATCGCTTATACTCAATCTACCATCTACGGCCATTATATGTAGTGATAATTCGAATACATAAAAGCGCTATCCATCTTCCCTACTTACTCCTGGATTGCCAGCGCTTCATCAAGGCTATATTGCGTTTGAGCACATCTATCTGGTCAGGGGATCGTCTTTGCGAGTTAACGTAAACCGCCATATCGCTGTCGTACATCGCTTCCGACTCCCGACCTCGATCGCCACTTTCCTCGATCCAAGTATCCAGCTTTGCTCTCATAGACAGCAATCTCTGCTGATACTCGGGATCATCGGCTAGGTTCCGAATTTCAAAGGGATCATTTCTCAAATCATAGAGCTCCTCTTCAGGACGCTTGGACTGGAAAATACGGGCTTGGACTTCTGTCAACTTCTTGGCTTCGAACAGCGAGCGCAAAGCGACGATAATGCTCTTCTGATCCTTGTATCGATTGGGTTGCATGTGCGGACGGTTCGGGAGGAAATTGCGTATGTACTTGAATTCCTGAGTGCGCACGCAACGCATATGCTCCACAGTTTCATCGCAACGATCGCGAGCGGAATAGATCTCGGTCCGTGGCTCGTACTCGTCGCTGAGAACGTCTTTGGCCTGCATATAGTCAGGTATGTCGATCTCCGCCATTCCAAGGGAAAGGGCGGCTATATCGATGTGCTCAACCAAGTCGTCTCTCACTTTACCCGACTCGATTCCCGGACCTGCAATAATCAAGGGTACATGGATCCCTTCCTCGTAAAGGAACTGTTTCCCCCGGGCATGGCTAATCCCATGATCGGTCATGAAAACGACCACTGTGTTCTCCAGGTCCCCCTCGGATCGGAGTCGAGCCACGATGTCGCCCACGAATTTATCAGTCAATTTGACGCTATCTAGATAGGCCGCCCAATCCTCCCGCAAAACGGGATGATCGGGATAGTAGGGCGGCAGGGTGACCTTAGCCGGGTCTACGCTTTCGCCAAACAGTTCCTTCATCCGTTGGGCAAACTGACGGCTCTGCTCGATATTGCCTCCTCGATGCTTGCCTCCGGGCAAATGGATCTGTGCGAAGAAAGGCTGGCCAGGCGAACGCTTACCCCAATCAGGATCGTCGTACATGCCGCGATCCCACTCGAAATTGTAATCCGTCTTACCCCCTGAGTCCCTTCCTTTGTTCGGCCATCCGGTAATCGCGGTATGGTATCCAGCTTCTTGGAACATCTCTGGAATCGGGCGAACGCCGTCTGGCAAATGGATTTTCAACTCGCCCCGGCCACTACGGTGTTGGTGGGACCCAATCGTAGTCTGATACATTCCCGTTATAAAAGCCGACCGGTTTGTCGAGCAAACGGGGGCCGTTACAAAGGCTTTGGAAAACCGAAGTCCCGACTCGGCCAAGGCATCCAAATGAGGCGTCTCGATCGTCTCCTCCCCGTAGCAGGAAAGGTTGGCCGACATGTCGTCGATAATGATCCAGACTATATTAGGGCGATCAGCCGCTACAACTACGCTTGCGATCAGCCAGCCCAGCAGGGTCATGATAGTTGGTTTGAATGGGGACATAGGTAACTCAGTTGGGGTTTTAGCAATTCGTATCCGGAAAACGAATCCCTACAAGAAAGTGCGGTCCAAGCAAGCGGATTCGTCGTATGAGATGATCTCCATCTCCGAATCGAACAGGCAACGATAATAGCAGCCTTAGTAGTGCATGTTTGAAAAGCAGGACAAGCCTGATGCCTGTACACAAAAGTATAGAACATACAGGCTAGAAGCCTATTCTACCCATCTTGGGAATCTGGAAGTCTTTATCCAAAACACTTCAATCCGTTAGATCGAACTAGGCAAGACTACTTCCAGTCGAGGTATCTGTCACGGTCTCCCCTGACAAGAATATGCGGCTCGCCTCGATCCCATGCGTTGTCGTCTTCGACAAGAAGGCCTTTCCGCTCAACCGGTAGGGTGGAAGGGATCAAAGGCCGCTTTCTCCATCGCAATGGTCCGATCTAAAGCTTCAACCACAATCCCCTGCATAACGTTCTTCATGATGATCGGCGCGATAAAAAATCCGGAGATCACAACCAAAAGGTAAATTCCGCCCACGCCTGGGAGATCTGGGACTCATTAGAGCGAGGGCCAGAAAAGTTTGTAGAATGGCAACAGGGCGCCTAAACACTCAGCCTACATGGAGTTTAACTTTTCTACCGCGAACGAAATACATTTTGGCCCCGGGATCGCTCGTTCACTCTCCGACTTTCTTCCCGACCAAAGTCGTCGATGCTTCGTTCTAACGGGTTCGTCGCCAGAACGTCACCGGGAGGTGATGAACAACCTGTCCAATAAGGGCAAACAGGTCGAAACGGCGTCGGTTGTCAGCGAACCCAACGTCGAAACCATCAACTCGCTTGTAAGGCAGGCCACGCTTTTCGATCCGGAAGTAGTCATAGGAATCGGAGGCGGCAGCGTCCTCGATGCCGGGAAAGCGATCGCCGCCCTCATCTCTAACCCCGGCGATCCATTGGACTACCTGGAAGTGGTGGGGAAGGGCTTGCCGTTAGTGCATCCAGCAATCCCTTACATGGCAATTCCCACCACAGCAGGAACCGGTTCGGAAGTCACTCGCAATAGCGTTATCGGCGTGCCAGAAAAGGGCGTAAAAGTCAGTCTTCGCAGCCCATCAATGCTGCCTTGTTGGGCTGTGGTCGATCCAGAACTCACCTACCAGCTTCCCCACCCAATAGCCGCCTACACGGGAATGGATGCCCTAATCCAATGTTTCGAAGTCTATCTGTCCCGTTACGCCAATCCTATAACCGATGGAATCGCTCTAGAGGGACTAGGACGGGCCGCTCGGTCCCTTCGCAAGGTTTGTTCCAATACACTCAATCCGGAAGCCAAAGAAGACATGTGCGTCGCTTCACTTTGTAGCGGCATCGCTCTCGCTAACGCCAAGCTAGGCGCGGTCCATGGATTCGCAGGACCAATCGGGGGGATGATCGACGCTCCTCACGGGGCTCTATGTGCCAGCTTGCTCCTACCCGTTATAAGAATGAACGCCGAGATCGCCAATCGGCGTGATCCCGGCGGGACCATATCCAGAAAATTGGATCAAGTGGCCAAAGTTCTGACCGGCAACACGTCTGCAAACGCTCACTACGCGATCGCTTGGATTGACTCTCTCATCAAGGATCTGCCTTTGCAATCGCTCGCCGATCTCGGCTTCCAGTCCTCGCAAATTCCCCAAGCCGTCGAGATGGCGGCAAAATCGAGCAGCATGAAAGGAAACCCCGTCGATCTCGAATTGGCGGATCTGCACGAAATTCTGCAGGAATGCCTAGAAATTCACTAGGAGATGGTCTACTAGTTACTCGCTTTGAAGGTTCTAGTCAGCCTCACCACCCCAAAAACAGTTGGAACGCCTATTAAGCGTTCTCTATTATTACCTCGATCCAATGCAGAAGCTCGCCCTTCCCATATTCGCTGCTCTTCTTACCGTCAGTCTACTTTCGGCTGCGGATAAGCGGCCCAACTT
>Ga0310343_10000328_pt1 | contig 22562 bp, 20 predicted proteins | sample HC15DNA2025_MG_FD_203519 | JGI IMG/M metagenome (GOLD analysis project Ga0310343, IMG submission 203519) | Marine microbial communities from station ALOHA, North Pacific Subtropical Gyre - HC15-DNA-20-25_MG | ecosystem: Environmental > Aquatic > Marine > Oceanic | place: Pacific Ocean: North...
TTAGGTGAAAGGGGGTCAAATCTTAGTGGTGGACAATTACAAAGAATCGGTTTAGCAAGAGCACTTTATAAAAAATCAAATGTACTAATATTGGATGAAGCGACAAGTGCTTTAGATAAAGAAACAGAACAAAAAGTATTAAATTCAATAAGTAAATTAAAAACCCATAAATTAATAATCATAATTTCTCATAAAAAGTCATTACTCAAAAATTGCGATAGGTTAATAAAACTTTCAAAGGGTTTAATTACATAGATTCTTAAAGAGACCAGCAAATTTTTAAGGCAATTGAAATAGAATAAAAATAATATTAGAAATTCATGAATGAAGAAAACTAAAAATAACTATATAAATGTAATATATAATTCAAAAGATAGACCTTATACAAAATATCCAAGTAAATTAATTAAATACCTTATAAAAAGGTATGAGTTAAATAAAGGTTCTTCAATATTAGATTTTGGTTGTGGTAGGGGTGAGTTTTTAGAATGTTTTGTAAATAACGGTTTAGTTGGTTTTGGTACTGATCAGTCAGATTTTGTAAATCAATATTCTAAAAATATAAAATTTAAGAGTTCTGATTTTGAAAAGGAGGGTATACCTTTCCCAGATAATTATTTTGATTATGTTTTTTCAAAGTCAGTTATAGAACATTTTTATAATCCTGAAAAATTTGGGAATGAAGTTTATCGTGTCTTAAAACCAGGTGGGAAATTAATTACAATGTGTCCTGCATGGGAATTTAACTATAAGATGTTTTATGATGACTATACCCACAGAACACCTTTTTCAAAAATATCTTTATCAGATTTTCTTTTGATTAATGGATTTGTAAACGTAGAGTGCGAGTATTTTAGGCAGTTGCCAATAATTTGGAAGTTTAAAATATTGATTTTATTTTCTGAATTAACAAGATTATTTTTCCCAAATTTTCTAAAAAAAAGAAGTAAATGGGTTCGTTTTTCAAAGGAAATTATGCTTTTATCTTCCTCAAATAAACCCTTTGATTGATCATAGATTTCAAAAAGAATATTTTGATAATATTAATCATTTTGTCGATATCATTTATTAATCTCAAATGAGAGTTCGGTTCTAAAAGTGCAATTAAGTCGTATTCTTCACCATGTTTATTTCTTAAAAATTCTACATATTGTTTTACTACAGAATTGCTAGATAAATTATCTTTAGCCAAGTAATCAGTCCTTATAAAGGGAATCCTTGCCCCAAAATTATAAGAAATTTCTGAGATTTCTTCATTATCTGTACTTACTAAAATATTATTTAGGGAATTTGCAGAAAGGGCAGATTCAATTGTCCAACCTATTAATGGTTTTCTTCAGAACATCTTTATGTTTTTTCTAGGTAGCCCTTTTGATCAATATCTTGCAGGTATTATGCCGTTTGCTCTCGTCAACTTTTCTTTTTAATTACTTTAAATATATTAAAAGTTCTTACTTAATGGCAAAAAAGAATTTTACAAAAGGTTTTTTGTTAAGTTTTTATGTTTAAAATATTTATAAATGGTTATTATTTTTAATTAGGTTTTTAGTAGAAAATCTAATAATTCTTATTTATTTAATTAAAGAATTTGATGAATTTAAGAAATAAGTTTTTTCGTGGTAGTACCTCTTTTCATACATTTAATGCAGATCGATCTGAAGGAGAATTTAGACTAAATATTATTCAAAAACTAATTTGGTTTTTTTTAAATGTCTTAAATAATAATTTACCTCCTAAGTGTTTCGAAAGTAAAAAAAAAATTAATAATTTACGAATTAAGGGCTTTGCAAGAGAAATAAAAGAAAAAGAATGGGATAAAATCTCACATTATTCGACGCCTTCAAGAATTTTTTGCGATCTTTTCTGGATGAAATTAAATTGGCAAAATATAAAATCTGAAGTTGGACCCATAAATATTTTTGATACTGGATGCGGGGACGGTAATTATGCAATTAAATTAAATGATTATTCACAAGGTATAAATTTTTATTTAGGGATTGATGCAATAATAGACAAAAACTGGAAAGCTCTTAAAACTTTTAAATTCATAAAACTACAAAAATTAAAATCTACAAACTTCATAAAAGAAATTCCTAAAGATACAAATTTCTTTATGACCCAATCAGCAATAGAGCATTTTGAAAATGATTTGGATTACTTTAGACAAATTAAAGAATATATAGTAAATTCAAATTCAAATATTATTCAAGTTCATTTATTCCCTACTCCTCCAAGTTTGTGGTTATATTTTCATCATGGTGTGCGTCAGTATAATATGAGGTCTGTTATGCAAATAATAAAAATGTTTAATAATATAAATTCATATGCTGTGCTTTATCCTCTTGGGGGTAAGCATAGTTTTTATTATCATTTAAATAAAGTAACTATACCTGAATATATTTTAAAAAGAAAACCAAATATAAGGGGAATGAATACAAATAATTATTTTCTTGGAGCAAAAAAAGTAATTTCTAATGATTTATCAAAAAATAGTTGGAATTTTGCAAGCTTTTGTGCCTTAGTTATTCACTCTAATTATAAAAAAAAGATATTTTGAAATTAAAAAAAATTTCTTTCAATGCTAAGGGCTCTAAAAAAGAGGGCAGTTATAGAATCCCATTTATTTGGATGAAGTCATATTTGCTTGAAAAATATGATTGTGTAGATAATCAAATTGATGATTCAATTGATCTTTATTTTTGTAAAGCTGGTCAAGGTATTGCTAATAAAATTAGGCAAATAAAACCTAATGCAAGAATAGTCTTATTTAAGCCCCACCTTGAAGTAAGTACGCACTTTGATCTTTTTAATCCAAATAAAACATTTAGATCTCTCATTGAACTAATAATCGAATATGTTTTTAGAAGAAAATATAATCTATATAAAAAAGATATTAAAGCTTCAAATATATTAATTGCTGATTCAAGAAAATTAAAATTATATTTTCAAGCCACAACTAATAAGATTTCTTATTATTTAAGGTTATTTGAAAAAATTCCTTTAGGAAAAATCAAAGGAAAGAAAAGTTTGATTAGCAAATCAAAGATCACGTTTCTTTATCATGGTGGTATTAAACATTACAATGAAAATTTTCCTCAATTAAATAAACTCTTGAAATTTATCGCTAAGGATAAAAAGGTAGATTTTGTTTGTATAAGTAACTTATCTGATATGAAAAAATATATAAGAATCAAAAACGTAAAAACATATTATTATGAGTATGAATTTGAACTTTTAATTAAATATTTAAAAAAAGCTGATATTGGATATGTGCCTAATTTTTTAAGACCAAGAATAAAAATTTTGAAAAAAATCCATGATTTATTTAATTACCTATTTTATCAATTAAATTTATATTCTTTAACCGAAAAGAATTCTTCTAATGCTGGTAGAGCATATTTATATGCACAATTTGGAGTCCCTTTTATTTGTCATCCAACTAGGGAGGTTATTGCAGACTTCTCTAAAATAAAAAACTTGGAATTCCCTAATAATGATAATGAGGCGCTATGGATCTTAAAAAAATATTTAACGGAACCTTTATTTTATGAAGATGTTTCAGATTCTTTGTTGATCAATGCAAAAAATTTTGATCTTCAGATTGAAACTATGAATTTAATGCGATTTATAAAAAAGATTTTTTAAATTTAGTACTTTGGAAAAAATTCGTTTTAGCAATCAAAATAATTCAAGTATGAGAACAAAAATTGTATCTAACTTCTTTTTGTGCTTTGTTCCTAGCTTGATAATAATATTAAACAATCATTTTAACTCATATATATATTCATTATTTGTAGGATTGCTTTTAAGTTTTCTTCTGAGGTTACCTTTAAATGTATTTTGTTTTGGATACCTTTGGGCATCTGCAATTTCAATATTAATAGGAAATTGGCATATTTCTATTAGTTCAGAACCTTATATTGTTAACTTGCTAGGAGATGGTGCAGATGACAAAAGTTATGCCGAAGCAGTTTTAGATCCATTTTTTAACGGGAGATTACTTCCCTACCCAAAAATGTTGAAATTCTTTCTAAAACCACTTGATATATTTTCACAAATATCTTTCTATAATCTACTCTCAATAAATTGTCTTTTTCATTCTTTAGGTGCTTCAGCAATGCTGAAAATTATAAGAAAATTTGATCTTGGTTTAAAAGCTGAAAAATTTGGATTTTACTCTTACTTATTTTTTCCTATTTTGCTAATTGATGGATTAACTTTAATGAGAGATGGAATTATTTCTTCACTTACAACAATTTTAATTTATTGCTTGTTTTCATTCGGAATAATTTCAATTCAATCAACTATAAGTTTTTTAAGTTTATCTTTTTTGAGGATAGGTTCCGGATTACTATTTATTGTCAATAGTTTAATAACATTATTATTAACTTTAAAAAAATTAAAATTTAATTATAAATTATTAACAATTTCATTATTTTTTGGAATCTCAATAATTTTTTTCGGTGAAAAAATTATTGATTACTTGATTTGGAAAGAAATGTTTTCAAATTTCTTTATTAGAAGTGGTATGGAAAATGAAATTATTGCTAATCTCAAAGAAGCTAATATAAATATTCTTTTATCATTACCATCAGGCATTAAACAATTCTCATTATTTCTTTATTTCTTATTTGCGCCATTTGGATCGCCATTTGAGTTATTTAAAGGTGATTCATACCTATTCTTCTCATCATTATTTTCTTTTTGGAACATTGTTTCAATTAAATTATGTAGTCAAGATTTTTTTTACCAAATAAAAAATTATAAAACCTTAGAAAATAGGAACTATTTTAGAATCATTATTTTTTTTGTTTTAGGTATTTATATAATTGCTAATTATTCAATACAATTAAGGCATAAAAGCTTGATTTATCCAGTACAAATTTTATTGACTTGTCATTCTTTAAAAAAAAATAAAGTATTTGATTACTCTTTGACTTGGTTAGTAACCTTGCCATATATTTTATTACTTTTTTTATAAAAAATTCTAATTATGAATAGACCAATTTTACATTTAATTCCTCATCTTTCAGGTGGTGGAATGGAAAGAAGAATGGCTATTATTGCAAAGTACTCAAGTTTAAAACTGCCTGTTTACATTGCTTTTTTGTCTGAAGGTTTAAATAAAAAAGATATAGATCTCCAAAGTATTAAAAAATATAAAATCGATTCTAAGAGTAATTATGATTATAGAATATTGATAAAGCTGATAATTTTAATTATAAAGATAAGACCTAAAGTGATTCAAACATGGTCTATCCAGATGGATATTCTAGGAGGCATTCTTTGTATTATTTTTAGAATAAATCATATAATGATGGAGCCTATTTCACCTGAAGCTAATTCCAGAGGGATATTCGATCTTAAGTTTTTTATCAAGAGCTTAGTAGCAAAAAACTCTATAGTTATTTCAAACTCTAAAAATGGAATGTATTTTTGGAAGAAAAAAAATGTAAAAAAATCATTATTAATTAGAAATGGATTCGATTTGAAAAAGATTCAAAATTCAAAAGAAAAATTCCCATCTAAATTAGATAAATTTCTCAATAATTCAAAATTTATTGTTACTGCATCTAGGCTTTCCATTACCTCTTTACATAAGCAGAATGATTTAATTTTGAAGACTTTTTCAATGATTGTTAAAAAAGATCCTTCTTTAAAGTTGGTAATATGTGGTGGAGGTCCTTATGAGTCATTTTATAAAGAATTAGCGGTAAGTTACAAACTTGAATCAAATGTTTTTTTTACTGGATTTTTAAAAAGAGAACAACTTTGGGCAGTTTTTCATAGAGCTTTATTATTTATTTCTTTAAGTAAATTTGAAGGCATGCCTAATAGTGTTATTGAGGCTGCATTATGCAAAACACCTTTATTTATTTCTCGTATAGAAACTCATTTAGAAGTTATTCCTGAAGATTTAGCTTATTTTGCATATAACTCTGATCCTAATTTGTTAAGTGAAGAGATAATTAAAGTTATAAACAAATCTAAGAAATCATTAACTAATTCTTCTTTATTATTTGATTATTTAAAAAAGTTTTCTCTCGAGGCTATGATGAATAAATATATGAGATTATATAAATTTATTTATGGTAAGAATTAAAAATAAAAAAATTATTTTATTAAATCATGATGATATATTTAATATTTTTTGGAATAGATATCTGATTGAGACTAGTAACCTAGATCGAGCTCAAAAATTATCAAAGAATTACTTTTATAGGTATCATATTATGTTTTATTTAAAGTTTCTTATCAAAGAATTAATTTCAATAATAAGTTTATTAAAAATCACTTTCTATCTCTTTTTAAATTATTCTAAAAATCATATACCGAAAAATATTTTCCTATATACCCATTATCACCAAATAAATAAAGAAAATGAAAAAAATGAATATTTAAGAACAGGGTTATTTCCTATGGTTTCACTAAGAAATTTTAATAATCATATTTATAAATTCCTTTATTATCAAGAGTTTTTATATGTGATATTTAAATCATTTTTAATCTATCCTTATTTAATAAAAAATTTAGAGAGAGCATGTAAAATTAGAAATATAAGTTTCTTAAATTATGTTTTTTTTAATAATATAAATTTATCAAGTATTATTGAATTAAATCTTCTTAATATTACTTTAAAAAAAATTGATAATATAGAATCTATTTCTTGTTCCTCTCAATTTTGTCCCTATCTTCAATTATTATCTTTATTCAAAGTCCAAAATAAGAAATCTAAATGGATATTAAATCTTTATCAACATGGGGTATATGAAATTGATAGATTAAAAAGAGAATATCGAAAGGTTTATGCAGATAATATTTTTTATAAATACTCTTCTTCCTTAAAATGGCTTAAATTAAAATATATTTTTAATAAAAATTGTAATTTTTTTAGGATTGAAAAAATAAATAAAGAAAATTTTATAGATTTATCGAAATATACAAAAGGTAAATTAATAGCATATGCTTCTTCCGGCTTTTTCGAAAGAGATCATATTATTCTTAGAAAATTAATATCGATACAGGAAAGAATGAAAGACTTGTCAATAATTTATTATCCACATCCAGAATTTGTAGACAAAGCAAATGAAATTACTAGGAGGTATAGCTCTATAAAAGTATCCAAATATCAAAGATATAGAAAAATTAATCTTTTAATTACTGGATACTCTTCTTTAGGACTTGATTATATTAATTTGGATGTGAATGTTTTGTTTATCCCATTTGATGATTCTATATGTGCATTTAAAGATAAATCATTAAATGTATTAATGGACTTCAATTTTTTAGATCAAGAAGTAGATAAATTGATCATCTAATTTAAAATTTTTTTAAATAAGTAATATAAATTTTGATTGAATTGTTAAAATCAAGATTTTTAACAACCTAATAATTTCACTATTTTGTAATAGTTGTAAATTTTTAGTAAAATAATCTTTAACTATAAAAAAAGATATTGTTACATATTGTACAAAATCTATCAAAAAATATTCCTGAAATAATAGATACTCCCTATCCATCTCAAGACGAAAATAAGTTAATAATAAGAACTGAATTAAGTTTGATTTCCCCAGGAACTGAAAGAATGCTTGTTGAATTTGGTGGATCTAATTTAATAAAAAAATCATTAGATCAGCCTGATAAAGTAAAACAAGTTTTAGCTAAAGGTAAAACAGATGGTTATATTAATGCATATAAATCTGTTAAGAATAAATTAGATGATCCTATTTCGCTAGGTTATTCGAATGTGGGAGTTGTAGTTTCTGTAGGTAAGAACGTAAAAGGGTTTAGTGTTGGGGATAGGGTTATTTCAAATGGCCCACATGCTGAATTTGTATCAATATCTCCACTCTTATGTGCTTTGATTCCTGATGATGTTGAAAATAAAGAAGCAGTATTTACAGTCCCTGCAGCTATTGCTTTGCAGGGCATTCGATTAGCAAATCCATCTTTGGGAGAAGTTTTCTTAGTGAGTGGATTAGGATTGATTGGCTTGTTAGCTGCACAATTGCTTAATCAAAATGGGGTGAAAGTACTAGGTGTTGACATTGATCCAAAGAGAGTAAAATTAGCAAAGTCTTTGGGAGTTAATTCCCTTACTTTGTCTAAAGATGTAGATCCTGTTGAATGGTGTCTGAGCCAAACTGAAGGTATAGGTGTTGATGGTGTCTTAATAACAGCCGCAACAAAATCAAATGAACCAATTGAAATGGCGGCTAAATCTTCTAGGCAAAGGGGAAGAATCATATTAGTAGGTGTAACAGGTTTAAATTTAAACAGAGATCTTTTTTATAAAAAAGAATTAAAATTCCAAGTTAGTTGTTCTTATGGTCCTGGCAGGTATGACAAATCTTATGAAGAAAAATCAATAGATTATCCAATTGGTTTTGTGAGGTGGACTGAGGAAAGAAATTTTAAAGCAATTTTAGAGATCCTTAGAAAAAAAAGACTTAGAGGGGCTTTATTTATCTCTCATAGTTTCCCAATTCATAAAGCTGTCGATGCCTATAAGCTTTTGCTATCTAAAGATAATTACTTAGCTATCCTAATAAAATACAAAAAAACCAAAAAAGCTGAAAAAATAATTAAAGTAAAAAATGATGACTTCTCTACAAACAAATTTAATAAAAATATTGTGAGTTTTGTTGGTGCAGGAAATTTTTCTAAAAGTATTCTTATCCCTTCTTTTCTGCGGGCTGGAGCACAATTGGATCTTATAGTATCTAAAACAGGTTTAAAACCAGCTATCCTCGCCAGAAAATTTGGTTTTAAATATGCAAGTACAGATTTAAATGATATTTTTAAAAAAAATAATTCTAACTCTGTAATTATCGCAACAAGACATAATAGTCATGCTGAATTAATAATTGAATGCCTTAAAAATAATAAAAACGTTTTTGTAGAAAAACCATTATGTTTAAACTTAAATGAATTAGAGAAAATAAAGGCAGCTTATACTGGAAGACAACTTTTAATGGTTGGATATAATAGAAGATTTTCTCCTCATGTAAAATATCTCAAAAATCAAATAATAAAATTTGATGGTCCAAAGTCTTTTGTTTATACTTGCAACGCTGGCAGTATACCTTACGATCATTGGACTCAGGATTCAACTATAGGAGGAGGAAGATTAGTTGGAGAGGCTTGTCATTTCTTAGATTTATTGAGATTTCTTGCAGGGAGTCAAATTATTAATATTGAAGTATTTAAGTCTCCAAATTTGAGAATTAAATCTGATAATTTCTCTTTGCAAATTGTTTTTAAAGATGGCTCAATAGGTACAATTCATTATTTTTCTAATGGAAATAGAAATTATCCAAAGGAAAGACTAGAAGTATTCTTTTCTGGGAAAATAATATGTCTTGATAATTTTCGAAAAATAAGATCTTGGGGCTTGCCAGGGCTGAAAATAAGTAATTCTTTTAAACAAGATAAGGGTCATGATGATTGTATTAAAGCTTATATGGAAGCAGTTATAAACTCAAAAGAATCTCCAATACCAGTAAATGAATTATTTGAAGTACAAGAAAAAATATTTGAGGTAATGAATAAATGCTAAAAACTTGTTGCGTGTTTGGTTTAGGTTATATAGGTTTACCTACAGCTATTGTCTTAGCGAAATCAGGTTTTTTTGTGCGAGGCGTTGATATTAAAGAAAATATAGTCCTCAAAATTAATCAAGGGAAGGCGCATTTTGATGAACCTGGACTAGAAGAATTACTCTCTGAGGTGATAAAAAATAAATCATTTAAAGCAAGTCTTAATCCATGCGAATCAGATATATTTATAATTGCGGTACCTACACCAATAAATAAAAATTGTGGTAAAGTTCCTTCTGCTAATCTTAAATATGTTTTTGAGGCAGCTAAAAATATAGGCAAATTTATTAGAAAAGGTAATACTGTAATTATTGAATCAACTTCGCCAGTAGGAACAACAGAAAAGGTTCTAGATATTGTTTTAAATGAATCTGGTCTGTCACAAAATGATATTTATTTATCGTATTGTCCCGAAAGAGTTCTTCCAGGAAGGATTATTCATGAACTAGAAAATAATAATAGAATTATTGGTGGAATTAATAGTGAATCTGCAAATAAAACTTTGCTAATATATCAAGCTTTTTGTAAAGGAGAGATTAAGCTTACGGATGCTAAAACTGCTGAACTTGTAAAACTATCTGAAAATTCATATCGTGATGTTAATTTGGCTTTCGCTAACGAATTATCTATGATCTGCGCTAGATTAAATATTAATGTTTTTGAGCTTATTAAATTTTGTAATTTGCATCCAAGAGTGAATATTTTAAATCCTGGCTGTGGAGTAGGAGGCCATTGCATAGCAATTGATCCACTATTCATTGTTGAATCTGCACCAGATATAACACCACTAATACAAACAGCAAGAAAAGTAAATCAAGAAAAAAGTATTTGGGTAACAAACTATATTTTTGAATATGTCAAGAAATTTAAAAATCATTTCTTATTTGAACCAACTATTGGAATTTTTGGCTTAACTTTTAAACCAGATATTGATGATATAAGAGAGTCGCCAGCAATAAAGATTTTCAATGCATTAGAAGAGAAAGGTTTTAATATAATTGTAAGTGAACCGAATTTAGATAATTTTTTATCAGCTAAAATTCTGCCACCTGAAATCGTAAGAAAACAAGCAGATATATTAGTCATTTTGGTTGGTCATAAAGAATTTAAATGTCTAAATTTTAAAGATAAATATGTTTTAGATTTTTGTGGAATTTCTAATAAAAAATTATTATGAAGAGGTTTTTTGGACTTTATATCAAAACTATTTTTGATATTGGTTTTAGAAGATTTTTTTTAAGAATTTTTCAAGAAATAAAAAGAATTTTTTATATTTTTATACCTGCAAAATTATTATTTTATTTATTTAAATTGGATAGAAATATTCCTAATTTGAGGAATGAGTTAAAAATTTTGAAATTTAATAATAAATATAAAAAAATTCAAAAAAATGAAAATTTTGAAATTAGTTTAATAAAATTTCATTTCTTAAATCAATCCGAACTTTTAAAAATCCCCTTTTTTTGGAATAATGAAAGTTGGCCAAGACTTTGGCAATTTAACTTACATTACTTTGACTGGGCAAGAGAGTTTCTAGATAATTTTATTTCAAATAAAAATGTAGGACATGAAAAACTCCTTTTAGAAATTCTAATTGATGATTGGATAAATTCTAATCCAGCCTTTAAGGGTGATGGATGGCATAGTTATACAATTTCTTTGCGAGTAAGAAATTGGATTTATATTTTCAGATTTTTCCCAGAATTAATTAATAAAAAAAGAATAAAATCTTTATGGAATCAAATATTATGGCTTTACTTAAATGCAGAATTAGCTAATGGAGGAAATCATCTTTTAGAAAATCTTATTACATTATTAGTAGCAACTCTTCAATTTGATGGCGGTAAATCAAAAGAAATTTATGATTGGTCTCTAGATAAAATTAAGTCCGAATTGGATGAACAAATTCTTGATGATGGGGGACATTTTGAGAGATCAGCTTCTTATCATTTTTTAATGTTAGATCGCTTAGTTGAATTAGGTTTTATTTTTCAGGAAATTAAGAATGAAAGACCATATTGGCTAGTAAATAAGATAGTAATTATGACAAACTGGGCACAAAAAGTTTATTTAAAGAATAAAGTTGTTCCTTCTTTTAATGATTCAGCATTTGATATTTGTGCTGACTTTAATAAAATTTTATCTTTCTCTTATTCTTATATTTATAAAACAAAGTATAAATTTCAGGATCTAAGATTATTATTTTCAAGGTCTGTTTTTAAAGATCAAAGAATCTTTATAAGACCCAAAGTTAAAAAAAAATCACCTTATATTACTGACTTACCAGATACTGGATGGACAATTTTAAGGATTGAGGATAGATGGGCATTAATATTTAAAAATGGTATTTCTTGTCCAAAATATTTGCCTGCCCACACACATTCTGATCTTTTAAGCTTTGATTTATATTATAAATCTAAGCCTGTTATTGTAGAAGCTGGAACAAGTACATATGATGATATTCATTTTCGAAAATTTGAAAGATCAGGATCTGCGCATAACATAATACAATTTTCAAAAGTTAACAGTTCATATCAGAAATCAAATTGGATTGAACCTGTAGATGTATGGGGGAAATTTAGAGCAGCAAGAAAAGCAGCAATAATTAGTAGAGATTATGGATATCAAAAAGATAAATTATGGGTAAATGGTAGTCATGACGGATTTAATTCAATAGGAGTTAATCATAAAAGAGAAATAAGAATTAACGAAATAGGTCCATATATTTTAAAAGTTCTAATTTTGGATTATATAAAAACTAAAAATAATATAAATTGGAGATTGTGTTTCCATTTAGCCCCAGGCCAAAATAAAAATATTTTTAAAAATACTATAACTAAGATCAAAAAACAAATAAAAGCAAATTATCACTGGGAAAAAACATATTATTCAAAATATTTTGGTAAAAGATTTGAAAGAGATAGTCTTTATATATATGGGAGAATAGATCCTGGATGCAAGCTAATAAAATCAGAAATACTTATTTCTCTTATGTAAATATTTAAAAATATAATCAAATAAATCTTTATTTAATATGAATTTTTTTAAAAAAACTTTTTTAGACCATATAAATTAACTTATAAAGATATTAATTATAAAATATTGACTTAAAAATATAAAAATGACAATTTCAAAATTAGATGATTATCTACTAACCGTAAAGGGTTATTTTAAATCAAAAAATTTTATGAATAAATCACAATATTTTAGCAACGATGAAATTGAAGAATACCAGTTTAAAGCAATTTATAAACTATTAAATGATGTGTGTAGATATATTCCTTATTATAAAAATTTATTTTGGGAGTATGATTTTGACGTTTCGAATTTTGATAATTTAAATCAAATTAAAAAACTACCTGTTTTAAACAAACAAAAAGTATTAGATTCTCCTCATGAATTTATATCTGCCACTTATGCACTTAAAGGTTTGGAACTTTCCACTTCAGGATCATCAGGCACACCATTAAAGACATATGCTTCAAAAAATCAGTGGATTATAGAACAAGCTGCGATATGGCGACATTGGAGATGGGCTGGATACAATTTAAGAGATAAAATTGCAGTTGTAAGAAGTTATGCTCCAAAAAATGAAGAACCAATTTTTAAGTTAGATAAACTTAAGAATTGGTTATATATATCTCCATATCATTTGAGTGAAAAAAATGTAATTCAAATTTTAAATAAACTAAAAAAATGGGAGCCAAAATTTCTTAGAGGTTACCCTTCCTCACTCTACGTGCTCGCAAAAATCGCAAGAAATAATAATATTAAAATTAAATCTCTAAAAGGAGCTTTTACCGCATCGGAGGTTCTTACTGACTCTTATAGAGAGGAGATTGAAGAAACGTTCCAAATTAGAGTTTTTGATCATTATGGTCAAGCCGAAATTACTACTATGATGCATGAATGCGAAGAGCATAGAGGGTTACATATACTTCAAGATTATGCTTTCACTGAGTTTGAAGATACTGATGTAAAAGAAGAAAAAAAGTTAATAGCAACTAATTTGTTCAATTATGCAATGCCTTTAATTAGATACGATACTGGAGATAGAGTAATCATTGATGAAAAACAATGTGCCTGCGGGAGGAACTTCCCAAAAGTTAAGAAAATAATTGGCAGATCTGACTCTCTATTAATGCATAAAAAGGGTTATTTTATCCCTTCAATAAATTTTTATACATTTTTTTCTAAGATTAATGAAATTTCAAAATTTCAGATAATACAATATACACTCAATGATATTGAAATTAAAATACAAATAATAAATGAAAATAATTTTAATAATTTAAAGTATCATATAGAAAATGAGATGAATGAGCGGTTTGGTACTAAAGTTTTTATTAATTTCACAGATGATTTCCTTATGTCAGAAGGGGGAAAATGCAATCCAATAATTCAAAAAATAAGTTATTAATAAATGCTGACCTTCATTGTCATACAGTTAGATCTTTTGATGCTTTTACTAGCCCAAAAGAACTTTTAAAAGCCTGCATAATAAAAAAAATAAATCTTATTGCTATAACTGAGCATGACTTAATAAACAAAGTTAATAAAAAACTTTTTTTAGAAAAGGGGATAAAGATTATTGATGGTTGTGAATACACCACAGACAAAGGTGCCCATATTATTGGTTTATTCGTAAAAAATAATTTTATTGGTGGTAACTATAGGGAAGTCATATCTCATATTAAAAATCAATCAGGATTAGTATTGATTCCACATCCCTTTAAAAAAAAAAGTGGTATCTTTCGTGTATACGAAAACTATAATTATATTTTGGATAATGCAGATTTCATTGAACTATATAATGGTGGCTACCATAATACAGAAAAAGAAAAGTTAGAAATTATTAATTTATCAAAAAGATTTAATATTAGGATGTTAGCTAATAGTGATAGCCATAAAGTTCAACAAGTAGGTTATTATATTAATCAATTTAATGTAAAAAAAGATTTAGGTTTGAGAGATATATTAACTATCAGTAAACCTAACTTACTGGTAGATGAAAATTTTAGGAAATCTCCTAGAAACTTATCTAAAATACAAAATAATCAAAAATATCAAGATTTAATTTCAAGTTTGCCTTTTAAATTAAAGAGATATATAAAAATTTTATTATATATCCTATCTATCAAAAAAATAAATAAACCTTCCTACATTAAACTTATATAAGAATGGTAATTCAGCCTAATCAATTTATAAAGAAATTAGAAGCTTATAAAGTTACTCCTCAGGAACCATGGTTATCTGATAATGATGACTTTTTAAAATTAGATTGGAATGAGGGATCTGAACCTCCCGATTTTCTGAAAAATTTGATCATTCATCTTTTGAAGAAACCGAAGTACTGGTCTTGGTATCCGGACTATAATTCTCAAAAATTGAATTTAGAAATTTCTAAAAGAAATTCGATGTCAGATTTACAACATCTTACATTCCCTGGTTCTGATGTCGCATTAGATACAATATGTCGAACTTTTATTTCTCCTGGAGATCCAGTTTATGTTCTATTGCCAACTTATACAAACTTTTTTACATTTGCTGAGTCATGTGGTGCAAATATAAATAAAATCTTTTTAGAAAAACCATATATCTTTAATGCAGATTTTTTATTAAGCCATATCCCTAATAATAAAGCAAAACTTATTTATTTAGTATCCCCTAATAATCCATGTGGTTATGAAATTAGTAAGCAAGATCTCATGAAAATATGTAAAGTTCACGAAAATTCCCTTATAATTTGTGATCAGGCTTATGTGGAGTTCTCTATTAAATCTGATTTAAAAGAACTAATTAATGTTTTTGATAATTTAATAATAACTAGAACTTTCTCTAAGGCATATTCTTTGGCTGGAATTAGAATTGGCTATTGTATTGGACAACACTCTTTATTGAAAGAAATACAAAAAATTAGAAATGGTAAAAATATCACAATGCTTTCTCAGGAAGTAGCTCTTGCTTGTTTAAAAAATAATAATTGGCTTGAAAATCGTGTTTCGATGATTAGAAAAGAAAAAGAAATTCTTTATTCAGAGTTTATTAATTTAGGAATAACTTTTTATAAAAGTAGTGGAAATTTTGTATTGTTTGAACCAAAGGAGCCAAATCAAATTCTTTCGGAATTGAAAGCTAATGGAATATTTATTAGAGATCAGATTAAAGCAACAAAAGGGGGATTAAGAGTTACTATTACGAGTAAATCTGCAAATAGGAAATTTATTAATATACTTAAGAAAATTTATAAGAAAAAAAATAATACTTGAAGAAACTCTTATTAAGAAAATTAGCTAAAATTTGCATCAAAAAATTGTTTCTTTTTTAAATCTTTTAATTTTAATTTAATATAGAAAAAATTTTTTTGAGGGTTTCCCATTTTCATAAGGATTCTTATTGTTTTTTATTTTTTCTTTAAAAGATTTACTATAAATACTAAGGATTGATTTATATATTTTTTTGTAATTAGCGTTCACAACAATGACACTATTGGATCGTAATCTTACTTTTTGTCTGTTACCTATATTTATGGTCCCAATATTAAAGGATGAGGCTTCTAATAATTCACTAGATGAATTGCCAATCAAGTCATCAAATAGGGATAAACAAGAATAGTATTTTATTTGTCCAAGAGATTCAAAGAAAAAAAACATTATGATTATTTTTTTCATATTCTTTAATTTTTTCTCTTATAAAAATATTTCCTGGATCAAAATTTGGGAATCTTCAAAAATTTGTTGATCATTGTAAACAATGGCCTTATAAAAAATGTTTAATTAAAAATAGTTCTATATTTAAATCGATTTAAATGGCAGGTCATTCATTATTTGAGTCACTTTATACAGGATATCTAGCAAAATCGGAAAGATATCCGCCTTATACTTACAACCAAGATATGATTACAATGTTTTCATATTTTTATAAGAACTTACTAGTTAAAGATTACGAAATTAAGTTAAAAAAAAATGAATTAGTACTTTAATTTAAAATAATATCTTTAATTGGCAAAACCCAACTGCCAAACATTTAATCCAGCATATTCAGCTTCTTTTGAATTTGAAATTAATCTTGTATCGAAGAGCCAAGCTGGAGACCTCATGACATTTGCAACTTCTTCCCAATTTATTTTTTTAAATTCTTGCCATTCAGTCATGATTACTAATCCATCAGCTTCTTTGACACATTCCAAAATAGATTCAGATAGAGCCCAGCCCCCCTCTAAACAATCAAAATTTGAATTTGGGGTTTGTTTCTGATCAAGATCAATCTCAATTTGAGATGCATTTACCTTTGGATCGTAAATATTAATATTGCATCCCTCCTCTAAAAGTTCTTTACATATTTCAATGGCTGGAGATTCCCTAGTATCGTTCGTATTGGCTTTAAAAGAAAATCCTAAGATTGCTATCTTCTTTTGAGAAATTGTTCCAAATAGTTTTTCAATGATAATATTTGTAATTCTTTTCTTTTGCCATCCATTTATATCTATAACCTTTTGCCAGTATAGGGCAGTTTCATAAAGTCCATAACTTTCACAAATATAAACTAGATTAGAAATATCTTTTTTAAAACAACTACCACCAAAACCAGGACTGGCATTTAAGAAATGTTTGCCAATTCGTTTATCTGTTCCTATTGCTAAAGATACCTCGCTAATATTTGCCCCTGTTTTTTCACATAATGCTGTAATTGAATTTATGGAACTTATTCTTTGAGCAAGAAATGCATTCGCAATTAACTTTGAAAGTTCAGCACTCCACAAATTTGTGGTTAAAATTTTTTCTTTTTCTACCCAGTGGGAATAAATTTTTATAAGAGAATCTATTGCATCATTGTCCTCTCCACCAATCAGTATTCTGTCGGGATCTTTTAAATCATTAATTGCAGTCCCTTCTGAGAGGAATTCGGGATTAGATAAGATTTCAAATGTTTTTTCCTCAATTGATTCAGTGGAGTTATAATTTAAGTTTTTCTTTTTTGTTTTTAATATCTTTTTGATTGTTTCTGCTGTTTTAATGGGTAATGTACTTTTTTCGACAATAATAGTATGCCCTTTAGCAAATTTAGCAATTTGTCTCGCTGAGGCGTCCACCCACTTAAGGTCACTTGCTCTTCCTGCTCCTTTCCCTTTCTTTTTAGTGGGAGTATTGACAGAGATAAAAATCATATCTGCACTACTAATTTGCTCTTCAATTCTCGTTGAGAAAAATAGATTTTTATTCCTACATTTTTTAATTATTTCAGAAAGTCCTGGTTCGTATATAGGTAAGTTTGAGAAATCATTACTATTCCAGAGGTCAATCCTTTGTTGGTTAATGTCAACAACATTAATATTTAGATGGGGGCATTTCTCAGCTATTACTGCCATGGTTGGACCTCCAACATATCCAGCCCCGATGCAACATATGTTTTTTATTTCAAAAGTCATTTCTTACTTAAAAACATTTTTAAAATAATTGATAGTATATTCTAAGCCAGAATTTAAATTTATAAGTGGCTCCCAATTAATAAATTTTTTTGCATTAAGAATATTTGGTTTCCTCATTTTTGGATCACCTTCTGGTAATGAACTAAACTTAAACTTAAGATCTAATGATGGATCAATTTTATTTATTATCAATTTAGCAAGGTTTTTAATACAAATTTCTTGATACGGATTCCCTAAATTTATTGGATCTATATAGCTAGAATTCATTAGTTTTAATAATCCTGAAATAATATCCGAAATATAACAGAATGATCTAGTTTGAGATCCGTCGCCATATATGTTTATTTCTTTACCCTGAAGAGCTTGGCAAATAAAGTTGCTGATTACTCTTCCATCATTTCTTGACATGTTTGGACCATAAACGTTAAAAAGTCTTGCCACCCTAATATCAGTATTGTTATGACGATAGAAATCAAAACATAGCGATTCTGCTATCCTTTTACCTTCCCCGTAGCAACTTCTTTTCCCTACAGGATTCAAATAACCATAAAAATTTTCATTTTGTTCTTCATTTCCTGAATCACCATATATTTCACTCGAACTTGTAAATAGAAATCTTGCGTTATATTTATTAGCTAATTTAAGTAAATTATACGTACCTAAAAAATTTATTTTTGAGGTTAATATTGGTTGCTTTTGATAATGATATGGTGATGCGGGGCAAGCTAAATGCCAAATTCTATCTATCTTCAGATCAATATATTCAGTTATGTCATGTTCTAATAAATCAAAATGAGGATTACTTCCCCATCTTTCGGCATTTACCTTTGATCCGCTGCTGAAATTATCTATACATATTACTCTTTCATTTAGGTTAAGAAGTTTCTCTATTAAGTGTCTTCCAATAAAACCCGCTCCACCAGATACTAAATTTATCAAATTTTTCTTTATTATTTAGAATATATTAGCTAACAGAATAAAAAATATTTTTTATAAAGATATTTTGGATAAATTAGTTAATAAGATTTAAAAACTTTAGATTAGAGTTAAGTTAATAACTTTATGGAATAGGTTTTAGTTACTGGAGCAACCGGATTCATAGGCAGCCACACATGTTTAGTTCTTTTACAACAAGGATATGAAGTTTATGCATTAGATTCATGCATCAATAGTTCCTCTATTGCCTTAGAACGTGTAATTAATATTTTAAAAAAAGATTATCCATTAATCAAAGAAAAACTTCATTTTTTTTGTGGTGATATAAGGGATAAAAATTTTTTAGAAAATATTTTTAATAAATCATCTATTAATGGAGATCCAATTAATAGTGTTATTCATTTTGCTGGTTTAAAATCTGTAGCTGAATCTATAAAAAAACCAATCGAGTATTGGGATGTTAATCTGAATGGCTCTATAAATTTGGTGAGAGTAATGAATGATAATAATTGCAATAATATTGTTTTTAGCAGTAGCGCAAGTGTATATAAATATAAAAAAACTGCATTAAATGAAAAATCTAAAATTGAACCCTTTACAACTTACGGTGCCACAAAATTAGCAGTTGAGGAATTGCTAAATAGGGTTTTTATTTCAGAACCAAACAAATGGCGAATTGCTAATTTAAGGTATTTTAATCCAATAGGAGCGCACCCTTCTGGTGATATTGGAGAGGATCCCGCTGGAAACCCAAATAATTTATTTCCTTACTTAACACAAGTTGCGAGTGGCCAAAGAAAAGTTTTAAAAATATACGGTAGGGACTGGCCAACACCCGATGGGACATGTTTAAGAGATTACATACATGTTTTGGATTTAGCAGAGGGGCATTTAAATGCCTTGAAATATATAAATTCTCAAAATCCACAAGTACTTAATTTAAACATGGGTTCAGGTTCAGGTACAAGTGTCTTAGAACTCGTGGAAATATTTCAAAAGATAAATAATATTGAAATCCCATTTGTTTTTGAATCTAGAAGAATAGGAGACATATCAAGTTTAGTCGCTGATAGTTCATTAGCTGGCTCTTTGATAAATTGGAAACCTAAAAGATCTATAAATGAAATGTGCAAAGATGGCTGGAAATGGCAATCAAAAAATCCAAAAGGTTATAGATAGTCAATAAAAATTTATAGATCATAAATTTCGATAATTACTGCTTTCATTTTCAGAAATAATACTTTTTAAACCAGCTAATAAAATCCAGAACATGAGACTTATACGCCCCTCGAAATATTGAATATCAACTAGTTGGGAAATTAAGAAAATAAATATGGATGACCACCATGCCCTTTCGAAATAGTCAAACTTTACATTTTTATCTTGAGGGTAAAAGATTATTTTGCCTGATTTAAATAAAATAAGCGAAACAGTAAGACAAAAAATAATAGCAACAGGAAGTCCATAACTTATGGCTAATTCTGTAAAAAGATTATGTGAATGGCCTTTCCAAAAATTAGTTTCTAAAGTAATAAAAAATGGGAAGGCTCCAGCTCCAATACCCAACAATGGTTTTGTTTTAATAATTTCGAGTGCTTTAATAAAAATTCCAAGTCTTGAAACTTCTAATTCACTAAAACCTTCTTTTGAGAATTCTAGCCAAACCTTATCCGAAAGTCTTTGCCTTATGAAATCTTGTAGTGGCCCAGAAAAAATATCTGAAATACATATTAATAAAACAAAAAACATACAAATTAATAAAGGAAGAAACCACAAAAAACTTTGATAACCAATCACTATTGGCATTGAGATTAAAATTCCTCCCCATGCACTTCTAGAGTTTGTAAGAAATGCAGCAGTAGCTAATGAAATTAGGAAGCTTATCGAAAAAGTTTTTTTTAAAAGGTTTTTAGTTTTATCGAGTAATAATGCTATACAAAAAGGCCAAACGAACACTAGCCATGATCCAGCATAATTTTGATTACTAAAAATACCTCCCACACCTCCTCTTTCCATTACTGGTTTTAAAAACCAAATAATTAGACCATTAAATATTTCTAAAGGCCCTTCCCATTTAAAGAAATGATGCCCCAAAGAAACTATTACTACAGGAATTGACCCTGTTAATATCGCTAAAGCAGCATTCCTCCTTAATTTACTCGAATTTAAATAAGGTTGAAAACTTGGAAAGATTACAAAAAAAGGAATCCAATTCATTAATCCAATAAATGTTAAGTTTGGATCCCAAACACCTTCTAAAAAATTCGGAACTATAAATCTTTGTAAGAGAGAATTAATTAATATGACAACTCCACACAATAGAAAAGCTATATTCCATTTGTTTGAAAAATAATCTTTTCTTATTAACCAAAATCCATGAAATATAGGGGGTAAAAGAAATAATAATGCTACAAATAATGTGGTGGGTAGAAAAAATAGACCAACCAAAAATAATTTATAAATCAAATTTAAAAACAATTTTTCTTTGAGCCTCTTTTAAATATTTATATTAGATAATAATTACGCTTCCTGCAGGATTCGAACCTGCGGCCCACTGCTTAGAAGGCAGTTGCTCTATCCAGCTGAGCTAAGGAAGCATATGTTGTTCTGAAAAAAGATTCAGAAGTTTTCTTCTATTAAAAACTTAATAAAAGTATTTAAGAGACTTATATTTAAATTTAAAGAAATAATCTATTAAATATAAATAATTGCCTAAAATATCATATAAAATTATTCGTTTAAAAGAAATAGGATTTCATGAAAAATTTGAAAAAAGTAATTAATTTGTTCAAATATAGATTGAAAAAATTTTACAATTAGCTTAACTAAATTTATTTTTTTGTTCATCTACAAAAGTTTTTATTGTTTTCCTTATGCCAACATCTAAATCTGTAGTCGGCTTCCAACCAATATTTTTTATACACGAATTATCTAATTTCTTTCTAGGCGTTCCATCAGGCTTAGTTCTATCCCAAATTATTTCTCCACTAAATCCTACTATTTTAGAAATCTTTTCCGCCAAGTCTCTTATTGAGATTTCAAAATCAGAGCCTACATTTATTTGCCTCATTTGTTCAGCAACGACGAATCTTTGTTCTTCATTGCAAACTATCAATGGTGATAATAAATTATCTATTTTTTTTAATCTTAGATAAGTACTTTGGATAAGTGTAAATTGATCATTTTCATTCAGTGATAAATACTGTTTTGGATATGAAGCTCTTGATAATGGCCAAAGCCTCTTCCCTTCGCCTCCTGAGAGAATTACAGGAAGAACATGGATATTTGAATCTAGTCTTTTTTCTGTATTGGCCAAATTTTTTTTTAATAACGAAAAAGAAGTCTAAAAAAAATTTATTTTCAAAGGGAATCTTTAGTTATAATTATAACAATTCCATTTGAATTAAAAAACCTTATTTTGCCAAAGAAAGTTTCAGAAAAAGAAAAACAAGAATTAGTAATGGGTTTCTTAAATGGCCAGGCTATTGAAGATTTAGCTGAGAAATTTAATATTTCAAAAATCACAATAACCCGTCATTTGAAAAAAGAAATTAGTGAGCATGAATATAAGGAAATTATTAAAAAAAGTAAATCATTAG
>Ga0310343_10000329_pt1 | contig 22544 bp, 20 predicted proteins | sample HC15DNA2025_MG_FD_203519 | JGI IMG/M metagenome (GOLD analysis project Ga0310343, IMG submission 203519) | Marine microbial communities from station ALOHA, North Pacific Subtropical Gyre - HC15-DNA-20-25_MG | ecosystem: Environmental > Aquatic > Marine > Oceanic | place: Pacific Ocean: North...
CCCACCGACCCAGCTGCTGCTGACCTTGTGCCAGACGCTCATGATGCAAACGTCCGTCACGCTCCGATGATGACAACCGCTGACATGGCGATGCGCTACGACCCGATCTATGAGCCCATCTCACGACGTTTCCACGAGAACCCAGACCAGTTCGCAGATGCGTTCGCTCGTGCGTGGTTCAAGCTGACTCACCGCGACATGGGTCCAAAGGCCCGCTACGTCGGACCTGAGGTGCCAAGCGAAGACCTCATCTGGCAAGATCCGGTCCCCTCCGTCGATCACGCTCTCGTGACTGATGCTGAGATTGCGTCGCTCAAGGCAGACATCCTTGCGTCAGGTCTTACCACCGGTGAACTTGTGGCAACGGCATGGGCATCAGCCTCAACGTTCCGTGGAAGCGATATGCGCGGTGGCGCCAATGGTGCTCGCATCCGCCTCGCCCCACAGAACGGCTGGGAAGCAAATGATCCCGATCAGTTGCGTCGTGTGCTCTCGGTCCTCGAGGGAATTCAGGGCAACTTCAACGCATCGGGCTCGACCATCTCAATGGCTGACCTCATCGTCCTCGCTGGTTCAGCAGCTGTCGAAGCCGCTGCAGCCGCCGGCGGCGTCGAAATGACGGTTCCATTCACCCCTGGTCGCACCGATGCCACCCCGGAGATGACAGATGTCGAGTCATTTGCTCCGCTTGAGCCGAAGTCGGACGGTTTCAGGAACTTCGTCGGGAAGGGCGACGCTCAGATGGCCGAGCACCTTCTCGTTGACCGTGCTCAGCTTCTCACGCTCAGTGCACCAGAAATGTCGGTGCTCGTTGCTGGCCTTCGTGTGCTTGGAGCGAACGCAGGAGCCTCACAGCACGGCGTTCTCACCGACCGGATTGGCGTACTGTCAAACGACTTCTTCGTGAACTTGCTCGACCTCAGCAACGTCTGGTCCGCGACTACCGACGGCCAAGACGAGTTCGAGGCTCGTAGCAGGTCCACCGGCGAAGTCCGCTGGACCGGTACTCGCAACGACTTGGTCTTTGGTTCAAACTCACAACTTCGTGCGATTGCTGATGTGTATGCCTCATCAGACTCTGGCGAGAAGTTCGTCCGTGACTTCATTGCAGCATGGACAAAGGTCATGAACCTCGATCGTTTCGACCTGGCCTAATTCATCGTTTCCGCATGTTCACCTGGGTCTTTCTGACCCAGGTGAACATGCAAACGAATTCTTTTAACCCGTCTCAAAACTCCGCTTACTCCTATTGCCGTGACGACCGCATTTCCTGTGATTGAGGAGTCGTCCGTCAGGACATCCCTCGCCGGTGACATTTCGGTGTGCTCACAGTGCCGACTCTGCGTCGATCTCTGCGATGTTTTTCCGTCGATCTTCGACGCTCTCGATGGCGCCACTGATGCAGACCCACATCTGCTCACTCCGAATCAGCAGAACATCTTTTCTGATTCTTGCTTTCACTGCGGTGCCTGCATTCAGCGTTGCCCGCATCGGGGGCCCGATAGCGAACACGAGGTCGACCTCCCGACGACGTTCATCGATCTCATGCAGGTCCGCCAACTCAACGGCTACTTCACTGTTCGACAACGCATCACAAACTGGGTGCTCTCCGCCCATGACCTGACCGGCCCGATCGCATCGCCATGTGCGACATTCGTGAATTGGCTCATGCAGCGGCCCGATACTCTGCGCCGACGACTCGTCACCGCTGTTACTGGCATTTCGTCTTCTGCTCAGATTCCGCGCATTTCAGGTCAACGATTCTCAACATGGCTTCGCCGACAGCCCATGGCTTTCGCCTCTAACCGCCCTCAAGTGAGCGTGTTTCCGACCTGCAGTGTTGAGTATTTCTCTAATGATGCTGCTCAATCTGTGATTGGTCATCTCGCCTCTCAAGGCCGTCCTTGCGAACTTGCGACAACGCGTTGTTGTGGAGCTGAAGAACTGCGTGCCGGTCGTGTACGAGCATTCCGCAAGCGTGTCCGCCGTCTGACAAAGCTTCTCGGGAAAGAATCATCAAAAGGTCCGATCATGGTGATGTCACCCTCATGCCTCGCTCACCTTCGCACCAACCTCGTGCCCCACTGTGACCCTGGCCTGAGGCCGAACGCAGAAATGATCGTTGATCGGCTCCGAAGCCCCGTCGAAGTGCTTACCGAATCCACATCGGCCGGCACCTCTCGATCTTCGGGCACCTCCGACTCCCGAAGATCACTCCTTTTTCTTCCGAGCCCTCACGAGGATCCATCGGAGCGGACAGCAATCGAACACACCGTTGCCTCAGAGACCGCCGTGAAGATCATCGCTGATGCCGGCATGCACATGGGCACGTGGGCGCTACGTCAGGGCAACGAAGAGGGCACTCATCGAACTGTCCAGCGAATGGTAAAACGACTTCCCACTCCCGCAGACGCTCCTCGAACGGTTGCACGTTCAGGACTACTGTCGTCACAGCTGCTTGCACACGAGACCGGCGACGACATTGTCGATCCGGTCACGTTGCTTGTCTCTGCGTCAAGTGATGAACAGTAGGTTTCGCTCCCCAAACGTCAACTATTCTGGATCTATGAGCACCCAATCACTGAGCACGACGCATCCGTGCCCTCAGGTAAAAACCGCTCGACGGTTAGCAGACGAAGTGCTCTTCCCAACCGCTGTTGCCACCGATCGCGGTGGAGTCATACCAACAGCCCACCTTCAAGCCCTGCAGGACGCAGGCCTCTACGGCATCTTCTCAACAGAATCAGTTGGAGGTTCGAACCTGTCAAACGCTGACCGAGACCTCGTCATCGAGGCGCTCGCTGGCGGATGCCTCACCACCACCTTCATCTGGCAGCAGCATGCAGGACCAGCAACAGCAACTGCCCTTTGCGACGGTGAAGCGCATCGTTACGCCGCCGGGCTCGCCAAAGGCGAAACCCGCGGTGGTGTTGCATTCGCCCATCTTCTCCGCCAAGGAGCTCCCGTACTTCGTGCAGAACCATGCAGTGATGGTTGGCTCGTTTCAGGAACGGCCCCTTACATCACCGGGTGGGGCGATGTCGACGTCGTCCTCATCGCAGCCCGATGGCAAGACTCGGTGATATGGGGAATCGTTCCAGGAATTGAGTCTGAGACGATGTCTGCGAGCATGCTCGAACTAGCCGCTGTGAATTCATCATCCACCGCGGTCATCACCTTCGACCGGCACCTCGTCAACACCGACGATGTGACCTCGGTGGTTTCGTTCGACTCGTGGTTAGAGAGTTATCGCATGGGCCTTCGTGCAAACGGTTCCCTTGCACTTGGTGTCACTGGTCGCTGTCTTTCTCTACTCGGGCCGAGCGACCTCGATGACGAATACGCCACGGCTCGGCATCGACTCGACACAGCCTCAGTCGACGAACTTCCGGCAGCACGCGCGAACGCAAGCGACCTTTGTATGCGTTCGGCAACAATGCTCGTCGCCGCTTCGGGCGGAGGTGCAGTCGCATCGTCTCATCACGCGCAACTCCTTGCGCGACAGGCAATGTTCTTGCTCGTACAGAGCCAAACGAGCGAAATTCGGCACCATCAGTTAACTCGCACGATGTAGCCCAATCACGTGGGTTCATCTGACCTGCCGTCGGACGACTACGGTCGACTTATGGCAAACGAACCGATTCATGACGTCATTGAGCGCTGGCACCAGCACATGCGAGGCCAACTCCCTGGAGGACTCGACGAACTCCTTCACGATGATGTCGTGTTCCTCTCCCCTGTGGTCTTCACCCCGCAGAAGGGCAAAGCAATCACCATGCTCTACCTCAACGCCGCAAACCAGGCGCTTCCTGGTGAGGCGTCAAATTTCGCAGAAGCGATCACCGACAGCAGTGACTCATCTGGCAAGTTCCGTTACACGAAAGAAATCGTTGACGGACACCATGCGATGCTCGAATTTGAGACCACGGTCGATGGCAAGGCAGTCAATGGTGTTGACATAATTACGTGCGATGATGACGGCAAGATCGTCGAGTTAAAAGTGATGGTCAGGCCGCTCCAAGCCGTGAATGCCGTTCATCAGCAGATGGGGCAAATGCTCGAGCGAATGAAGTCGCTCTCCGAGTAAACAACCCCTCACTCACGAAGAGCATTTTGACATTCGCCAGCGCGTAGCGACCGGTCAAGATAGGCGTTGTAGCCGGTTTCGCCTAATGCCACGAGGTCACGCTCACGTGTAATTAACACCTGTCTCAACAATTGGTAGAGCATTGAGCTCGCAACGAGAGCGAACGAGGGCCTTCACACCGCTGTCGAATGTGCCGACAACACCGGCCCCGGCGGTTGCAGTCGCGATTTCGGTCGAATTGAACTGCTGCATGAACGCCACCACTTGATCGGCGGTTGCGTGCTCCGCGTGCGCAAGTTCAGGATGCGCGTGTAAGACGTAACGAAACGACGTTCGCAACTCAGACATCGGCCGAGTGTATGAACTGGCTAACTGGAGATGAGCACAAACTATTTGTTGTTCTGAGACCCGAAGATTGTGGGAGCTCCGCGCTGAGACCAATCGGGAGCACCTGGGATGACACGCCCATCAATGGTTACCGACTGCTGAGCGTTACCAGCGATCACTGCACCAGATCGTTTACCGGTAACGCCGTTTGCACCGATACCAAGTATCGGGTACGAGTCGGCGCAAGAGTAGGTCTGCAACAGCAACGGTCGGGGTCGGGTTGACGAGTTTGCGACGGAGCCATGCACCAAACAGCAGTTGTGCACAGTGACCGAGCCGGCCGGACCGTCGAGCCATCGCATGTCATCTAGATCGAGGGATGCAATGTCGCTGTCGTTCATGGCCCCACCCCATGAGCCGTCTTCTCGATACAGGTTGTAAAGCTGGCCATGATGGCTGCCCGGCAGCACGCCCATCGGGCCCATTTCAGCATCGACATCGTCGAGGTACACACCGATGGTGAGCGGGCTGAAATCGGTGTGCGGCCAGAATTGAATATCTTGATGCCACTCGACTGCCTCTCCCCCGTCAGCCCATTTGAAGTTCAGTTTTGAGTGGTGGTAGCGCACTGGGCCACCGAGCACATGCACTGCGAGTTCTGCTGCTGGGCCGTCCAGTGCAAAACGAGCAAAGGTCTCGTGAAGGTCGACCGGCGAGTTCAACCGCCGAAGCCGAGGGGTCTCCGCGCTGTGGCCGTCTTCAACGTCGAAGCGCGAGTTTGACTTGGAAACCGTTCGACTCTCATCGACAAACTCGGCTGCTACTGACTGCAATTCAGAGAGCCAGGGGTCGGTGACATACGCCGGCAAGTGCAGATAGCCATCTCGTTCATATGTTGAGACATCAATTTCGATCGAATGTGTAGGCGTCATTTCTCCCCCTTTGCTCCAATGGCGCCGCTCGTCTTACGAGAAGTGGAGTCCGGCGAACTCGCCTGACTTCCACCACTGCTCAAGAAACTCGAAGTAGGCAACTGGCCCTTCAATGTAAGCCCCGCCGTTGAGTTGCTGATCACCTTCGAGCGGTTTGCCCTCGTTGTTGTAATAGCCCGGAGTGCAGTCAGGCGACCCGATCACCGAGCCCTGCCGACCTTGAATCTGTTGCAACCAAGCATCGACATCGGAGCGCCCGGCTTCAACCGTTGCTGCACCGATCTCTTCAGCATGGGCGACCACCGCGGCGATGGCGTCACTTGCTTCGACATAGTTATGCGGCACGTTCGAGATGAGATTCGCCGCCTGTGCAGTGGCAAGCACGAAAAGATTTGGAAATCCATCGACATGCGTGCCGTGCAACGTTCGCATTCCTGGTGCCCAGTACTCCTCGAGCGATGAACCACTCGTTCCGATGATCTGAAAGCCTGATCGGCGGGAAAGGTCGGTGCCCACTTCGAAGCCAGAGGCGAAGACGATGCAGTCGACCTCGTAATGCTGGCCGTTCGCCCACACTCCGGTCGCATCAATACGGTCAACGCCTTGACCGTCGGTATCGACAAGCGTCACCGTTGGACGGTTGTAGGTCTGAAGGTATTCGTCGTGAAAGCAAGGTCGCTTGCACAGTTGCCGGTACCACGGCTTAAGCGCTTCTGCGGTCGTAGGGTCGGTGACGATCGCATCAACCCGTGCCCGAATCTCTTCCATCTTTTCGTCGTCGGACTCTTCGTACGCAGCGAGGGTTGTTTCGGGGCTGAGTTCGGCTCCGGCCATCACACGAGCAGCAACCCGATCGCGAACCCGTTGCGCAATGTCGGTCCAGCCATCCATCACGAGGTCAACATCGGCGTATCCACCTGTTTGCAACAGAGTGAAGTTTCGCAACCATTCGCGCTGCCACCCAGGTCCAAGTGAGGCAAACCACTCTGGGTCAATCGGGTGATTATTGCGAATATCAATCGACGAGGGTGTGCGCTGGAAGACAAAGAGTTCGCCTGCATCACGCCCTAACTTCGGAATGCATTGCACTGCGGTTGCACCAGTACCAATGATCGCAACGCGCCTGTCGCCCAGTTTGTCCATTGGCACATCCGCAGGCCCACCCCCGCAGTAGTCGTAGTCCCAACGGCTCGTGTGAAATGCGTGGCCCGCGAAGGTGTCAATGCCATCAATTCCTGGGAGCTTCGGACGGTGAAGCGGCCCGGTGCCGGTTGCTACATATTTCGCCGTGAAGTTGTCGCCGCGGTCGGTGGTAATTCTCCAACGCTGGATGTCAGCATCCCACGACACCTCGGTTGCACTTGTGGACAGCAGCGCATTCTCGTACAGACCAAATGTTGTTGCGATGCGTTGAGCGTGAGCGAAAATCTCATGAGCCGGCACGTATTTCGCCGATGGCACAGTTCCGGTCTCTTCCAACAGCGGAAGATAAATCATCGCAGCTGTATCGCACATGGCTCCGGGGTATCGGTTCCAGTACCACACTCCTCCAACGTCCCCAGCCGCATCGAGCAGTCGTACGTTCTTGACCCCTGCCTTTTCCAGCGCCGCACCAGTTACAAGACCGGAGAATCCGGCACCAATGATTGCGACGGTAACGTCGTCGTGCACGGTTTCACGTTCAACTACGGGTGTGTACGGGTCGTTGGTGATTCCCTCAAATCGGCCGGTTGGCTCTATGTATTGGTCGTTGCCATCTGCGCGCAACCGCTTATCTCGCTCGAGCAGATACCGCTCACGTAACTCTTGGCGCCGCTCATCGGTTACCTGAATTGATTCTGACATCACCGTCCCTTTGGCAAAAGATACGCCGGCACTCCGACCTCGTAACGACCCGATTCTGCCTCACTGTTGAGCACACATCCCTCGTGCATGAAGCGATCGCCCCGAGCAATTACCCCCTCTGGCACCCTCAACTGCTCGAGCACAATGTCGCCTCCGCAACCTAAGCAACTCACCCGAACCTCTGCCATTACTACGCCTCACACCTCAACGTCACACGCCTACCCGGTCAACGAGGTCTGCTGTGAGACGAATCGATGTCATCCGCTCTTCGACGAAAGGTGTCGAATGCGACACGATGAGTTCGTCCGCGCCCGAGTGCGACAAGAACTCATCTAGATACGACGCCACTTCGGGCGGCGTGCCGACCGCTGAATATTGCATCATTTGCAGAAGATGTTGACCCTGTGGCATCGCAAGCACTTGGTCAGCCTGCTCATCGGTGTAGTCGACACCTTTGGGCACAATGAGGGCGACACGCTCGCGAGCGGACGCGTGAAACTGCTGCTGTGCGTCGTCAGAAGATTCAGAACAAAATACGTTCACCGCGGCAATCACATGGGGCTTTGGAAGACGATCAGAGGCCACAAATGATCGTCGGTATTCTTCGACTGCTTCGACGAGGGCGCCGGGCGAGAAGTGTGAGGCGAACGCATACGGCAGCCCCAGCGCAGCTGCGAGCTGTGCTCCGAACAGTGACGACCCAAGGATGTAGAGCGGCACACATGTTCCCGCTCCGGGAATTGCGGCAACCCCGTCGGCCCGAACAACGCCATCGAGCAAGTCACGAAGCTCCTCGACATCAGAGGGAAAGGAATCTGATGACGTGTGATCTCGACGCATGGCACGGAGTGTCACCTGGTCACTTCCGGGTGCCCGACCCAGACCCAATTCGATGCGGCCAGGATGCAATGTGGCGAGCGTGCCATATTGTTCAGCTATCACGAGCGGGGCATGGTTTGGCAGCATCACTCCCCCAGCTCCCAACTTGATCGTGGCAGTGTGGGCTGCGACGTGGGCAATGAGCACGGCAGGCGAGGACGATGCAACCGTTGGAAGATTGTGATGTTCCGCGTACCAGACGCGCGCATACCCACATTGCTCAGCGAGTTGAGCCATCTCGACACATGAGGTGAGGCCATCAACAATTGAGGTCCCGCGTCGAACCCGAGCGAGGTCAAGCATTGAAAGCGTTCCCACCATGGGTTAAGTCTGCCATCTGCGAGTCATGAGTGCGAGACCGACGGTACTACCGTCACGGTATGGCACTCATCAGCGTCGAGGAGTTATCGGCACGAATTGGTCATGGTGATGATGACCTCGTGATCTGTGACGTGCGGTTTGATCTTTCAGATCATGACCGTGGCCGCCGCGATTACAACGCTGCACACATCGCTGGAGCGCGGTTTATCGACCTGCACCACGAGCTCGCAGTACACGATGGTTCATCACCAACCGGCGGCGGGCGGCATCCGCTACCCACCACGCAGCAGTTCGCTGAAGTGCTCGAACGCAACGGCATTAGCCCTTCTTCATTCGTCGTTGCCTACGATGATGCTGGGGGCGCAGTCGCCGCACGTCTGTGGTGGATGCTTCGTTCGATCGAACATCAGCGCGCAGCGGTGCTGGACGGCGGGTATCCCGCATGGGTTTCAGCCGGCCAACATGTTGAAACTGACACTCCTACGGTCAACAACTCAACGTATGTGGTTCCTCCTCATTGGGCAGGGGTCGTCACCGCTGATGAGGTTGTAGCCGCCATCGACAGCGGTCGAACCGTCATCGACTCTCGGGCGGAGGCCCGATATCGAGGCGATACCGAACCGCTCGACCCGCAGGCCGGCCATGTTCCTGGTGCACTCAACCTCTTCCACGGCGGCAATCTCAGCGAGGACGGGCTTCACCGTCCGGTTGCCGACCTTCGAGAGCGTCTGAACTCGGTCGACCTTGGCCAACAGCCGATCGTCTACTGCGGTAGCGGGGTCACCGCCTGCCACAACCTGCTCGTCATGAGCATGCTTGGCATCGCCGAACCTGGTGATGCACTGCTGTACCCGGGCTCGTGGAGTGAATGGTCACGAGATAAACAGCGCCCAGTCGCAACCGGTGACGCTCCCTAAAACACCTCTCGTGACTGCGCTTTTGTTTTAGCGAACGCCGAGCAGGTCAACAACAAAAATGAGGGTCTCTCCCGGAGCGATCACACCGCCCGCACCCTGATCGCCGTAGCCCATGTCGGGTGGAATCGTAAGACGGCGGCGTCCACCAACACGCATTCCTGTGACGCCTTGATCCCAACCGGAAATGACGTAACCGGCTCCGAGCTGAAAATCGAACGGCATACCTCGGTTCCACGATGCGTCAAACTCTGCTCCCGTGCTCCACGACACGCCCGCGTAATGCACGACGACTGTCGCTCCTGGCATGGCAGGGTCACCGTCTCCAACGATCTCGTCTTCGATGATGAGCTCTGCTGGTGGCTCACCTTCGGGCACTGAAATTTCTGGACGTTGACGATCTTCGCTCATCCGATCACCCTAGTTGGAGGGGCTGATCGAGTCGATCGCTTCGCTCATTACCCCAACGAGGGTGTCGCATTGTTCATCGGTGATGTCGAGTGACAACGCGATGAATCCTCGGGCTGCGATGTAGCAGCCTCGGTGCAACAACTCATGAAACAACAACTGTCTCAACTCATGGTCAGACGTCTCCAGATCGTGCGGGCCGTTGATCGGCCCGTCAATGGTGTGAACAGCCATCATCGACCCGACACCAGTTGCCGAGAGAGGCAAGGACGATGCTGTGAACAACTCATTGAGTCGCGAACGAAGCGATTCCCCGCGAGCAAAGAGCTGTGACAACGTTGCTTCGGAAAGCATTTCACTCATTGCCGCCGCCGCACCCGCCATCGACACCACGTTGTTATTAAAGGTGCCTCCGTGGGTCAATGTGCCACCACGTGCCGGGTCAAACGCTGCCATCACATCGGCGCGCCCACCGAATGCTCCAAACGTCATTCCTCCGGCCAGATATTTTCCCAGCGTGGTGAGATCAGGAAGCACCCCGGTTCGCTGCTGGAGACCTCCCGCGCTCATTCGAGATGTCATGACCTCATCGAAGATCAACAGCGAACCCATTTCATCGCAACGTCGGCGCAATGCGGTCAGGTACTCCTGCTGGGCTGGGATGCAGCCACCGGCTCCCATCATTGGTTCGATGAGCACCGCGGCAATGCTGTCATCGATGGCGGTGAGCGCGTCGATGTCGTTATAGCGCACTCTCGTGAAATCAAACGGCGCGAGTAGGGCCTCTCCACCATGTCCGAAATACAACAGACCCCCGTGGTACGCCCCTTCGCAGACCACTATGCGCTGACGTCTCGTGTGGTGCCGAGCAAGCTGCAATGCCATGAGATTTGCCTCAGTGCCCGAATTGGTGAACCGCACCTGCTCAATTGATGGAAAGCGATCGACGACTGCCTCTGCTACTCGAATCTCGTCGGTGTGTACTCCCCCGAAACTCCAGCCGTGTTCTAGGGCTGCGGTCACCGCTGCCCGAACCGGCGCGGGGTCGTGACCTAGCAATCCTGCTGAATAGTCACCAAGAAAATCGACATAGGTAATGCCATCGACGTCAACGAGTTCGGAGCCGGCCGCTGATGCCACCCGGAAAGGAAACGGGGACATATCGAGCACCGAACGTGTTGACCCTCCTGGCATCACCGCTGATGCTCTCTCAAACAGCTCTTTCGAGAGGGGGCGACGGTCTGCGTAACGCTGCTCGGCAGCCTTTCGCTGTGCGACGTAGGTTGACATGTTCACATTGTGCCTTCTTCGTGCTGACAATTAGCAGCGGTCCACGGTCGGTTTAGGCCGACACCGACTGCGACTCGCTGGCGAGGCGTTTTGCTGATTTGGCGATGAAGAGAGCGATACCGACGATGAGCACTCCGGAAACTGCAATGAGAAGTGGCGCTCGTCCTTCCCCTGGGAAGAAATGTGCGATCGACCAGGGCACATAGATGAGGAGTGATCCTGCTCCCGTGAATGAGAGAGCAGCCCTTCCTGGGGTCGCTCCGACCGCCAGACATGCAACTGCGCTCGCAAGACCGAGCAGTGTTCCGGCATTTGTTGTTTCGATCGCAACGATTGCTGGTCCGGCGATGATTGCAGCTCCGCCGATTGCGAGCAGCACCTCAGGAACCCGCACGTTTCGACGCTCACCGAGCCAATAACTGCCAGTGCCGATGACCCACGTCACTAGCCCTGCGATCAGCCCATCGTCTCCACCGAATTGAGCCAAGGATGCCGGAACAGTGACGACGAGTGACAACACTCCAGCCACAAGAAATGCGGGCACGAGGTCACCGTTAGTCGCACTCGAGGGTTGCTGGCCGAGACGGATGAGCACCATCGATGTCACCACGAGTAGCAGCGCCCCTGCCGTCGCCATCTGATCGAGCATCATGAGTGACCCTGCCACCATTGCGCCAGCGCCAATCACTGCCGTGATGACGGGGTAGGTACCGATCTCTCGTTGCGCAATGAACAACGTCGTTGCTCCAAGAAGCAACGTTACGGCACCAACGACAGAAATGTCCCACCACTCATTGGTTGCGCTACCAATGGCAAATATGACTCCAACGATAAATGTTGTTTGCTGCAGCGGCCGCGGTCGACCTGCCCACAGCACGCCACTCAACACTGCGGCCAGGCTCGCGGATCCAAACACCACCCGATGCCCATCGCTCCATCCGTACACCGGAATCGGTGCTAACGCGTCATACATCGCAACTCCGCCTGCGGTACCGATGCCGGCGGTTCCCACCAGCCACAAAGTCCATCTCAGGCGACGCAGTGCGTCATCGATTTGCTCGTCAAGCAATGCGCCACCCGCAACTCCGGCAACGGCAACGGCAGCAGGAATACCGATACGCCAACCGGTAGCGAGGTCGGGCCAGTAACGAGCCACAAGCAAGATCACCCCAACTACTGCAAACGCCCCACCGAGATAGCCAAGTGCCTCTGCGACGAGGGGCATCTTGCGTTCGGCGTCACTCGTTGAAGTGCTCGCCGCATCATGACGAGCGGCCTCCTCGAAGGAAATGATTGCCGCGACTTCCCCATCTGAAATGAGGTCGGCTGATTGCCAGCGCCGCAGCCATGCATACACGACATCACTCTCTGGAGCCGATGAGGACTCTGCCTTCTTGGAGCGCGATCGTCTAGTCAGCCATACGACGACGCCGATGATTGCAATGATCTCAACTCCGCCGAGGAACATCGCCCCCCTTTCGTCACCTCCAGCATGTCACAGCGCGGCTGGTCGAAACGCCTTACCTGTTAGCGAGAACCCTGCCCGTCATCAACGCGAATCACGGTTCCAGTGACAGCATCTGAGGCTGGCGAGCAGAGATAGAGCAACGTGCTGTCAAGTTGCGCTGGGTGCGCAATGCGTTTGCGTGGAAAATGTTGAGAGATATCGCCCATCCGCTCAAGCATTCCGTCCATCATCTCCGACTCGAATGCACCTGGAGCGATGCAATTCACATTGATTCCATAACGGCTCCATTCGACTGCAAGCACTTCGCTCATGCGCGCAATTGCAGCTTTTGACACCGAATACAACGCTGCCCCCTGGCCGGCGTAGTGGAATGCGGCGATACTCGCAATGTTGACGATACGACCCTGCTGTTCCGCAGCGATCAGTCGTCTCGCAACTTCACAGGCAAGGATCCACGGGCCCCGAACATTCGTATCGAGCACTGTGTCGATGAGTTCGGTCGACATTTTATGTGCACGCTGGGCGTCGGGCACTCCGGCGTTGTTGACAGCGATGGTGACCGTTCCACATGCCTCTTCGGCTGCTGCAACACCTTCAATGATCGACTCGGCGCTTGTCGTGTCCATCACCACCGGATGTGCGTGTCCGCCCTCTGATTCGACAAGGCGGGCGATCTCTTCAAGCCGCTCCTTGCGTCGGCCGGTCGGAACGACGATCGCTCCGGCGTTGGCAAGAACCTGTGTGAACCTCCACCCAAGGCCGGAAGTTCCTCCGGTCACGAGTGCGACCTGGCCAGACAGGTCATGGGAAGTGTGTGGGAGTGGATAATCGGCCATGCCGACATCCTTGCCGACGCCGAGACGAATACACGTGTCGGCTCATGACACCAGAGTCTTGCCAACCTCAACCTCTTCAGCGTTAACCGCGCTCGCAAGGATGACCCGATACCGTTACGCGCTGTGCAACACCGCCGCGATATTGAAGGGCTTCGCGCCGTCGCAGTGCTCGTCGTTGTCGCATATCACGCAGGATTTACAGGGTTTGCCGGTGGGTTCGTCGGGGTCGACGTCTTTTTTGTCATTTCTGGATTTCTCATCACATCACTACTCCTTAATGAGAAGATTTCGACAGGGCGTATTGACCTCCGCGAGTTTTATGCACGTCGTATTCGTCGACTGCTACCAATTTCGACCGTCGTGCTCGTCGTTTCGACGCTGTCGGCTCTCCTCATACTTCCAAGCACGAGTTTCTCCTCGCTCGGGTTAGACGTCGTTGCAGCAGCCGGGTTTGTCGTCAATATGTTGTTTGCGGCCCGCGGAACCGACTACCTCGCTGGTGACGCCGACCCATCAATTTTCCAGCACTATTGGTCACTTGCAGTGGAGGAGCAGTTCTACCTCATATGGCCTGGCCTTCTCGCCGTCATTTCTCTCAATGCGAAAAAGATTCGTCGCCGCATCGCTCCGAGCATTGCGCTCATCATCGTTGCTTCACTTTTCGCAAGCCTGTTACTCACCTCGCCAATGCCGACCTGGTCGTATTTCGGTCTCCACACGCGAGCCTTCGAACTTGGCATCGGCGCTCTGCTCGCTGTGACGTGGCCATCGATCGAGGGGTGGGCACCGTCTCGTAGAGCAGTTCTCGGCTGGTTCGGGATCATCGGAATCATCATTTCGGTTCCACTCGCTTCATCTGTCTCCGAGTTCCCCGGCTGGGTCGCCGCAGTTCCTGTGCTGTCTACCGCTGCAGTCATTATTGGGGGCGACTCCGTGCGTTTCGGGGCCGTTGCGATTCTTCGGGTCCGGTTGTTGCAATGGGTCGGCGAACGTTCGTATTCGCTCTATCTCTGGCATTGGCCGGTACTCGTGCTTGCCGCTGCCGCTCTCGAACGGTCACTGGCGTGGTACGAGATCGCTGTTGCTCTCCTAGCTGCTCTTGCCATCTCAGCACTCGGCTATCGCTTCATCGAAAATCCGTTACGACGATCGCAGCGGCTCACAGGGCGGCCCACCTTGAGCTATGCGCTTGGGGCAGGTCTTGTCGCCGCCACTGTGCTCACTGGGGTTACCACCTCTCGCTACCAGCCCACCATTTCCACCGGTGTCATCGCCGAGGCGCCATCGATTGACACCTCGACGACAACCACGGTCACCCAAACAACGACGACAATTTCCTCGTCGCCCGTTATCGCTGCGGTGTCAACGACCGAGGTGCCGACCACCACGACACTTCCCCCTCTTGTTGACAACCGAGGTGCTCAACCGATCGCCGCTGTCGTTGAGGCGCTCAGAAATCCGGTGCTTCCCGACAACCTTCGACCCAGTGTGTACGACGCTCCAAACGACACCAGCTCTCTTTACGACACCGACTGCCACCAATTCATGGCGGCCTCGGTCGCAGATGGTTGCGTGTTTGGCGACGTTGACAGCGAGTTCACCATTGGCCTCATCGGCGACAGCCATGCCGCCCAGTGGTTTGCCGCGGTCAACACGATTGCTGCTGAACGCGGCTGGCGACTTGTTGCACATACGCAAGGTGGGTGCCCGCTTCTCGATGTTGTCACCTGGAACCGAGGTGCTGACGCCGTGTTCAACCATTGCGCTCCGTGGCGTGACTCCGTCATCGATGCTCTCGAACGCGAGCAGGTGGAGGTGGTCATCATGTCGCAACACTGGGGTCTCTTAGAAGCCTCAACTCGCGAGGCGGTCCCCGCTGCAGTATGGGAGCGCGACCTTCCAGTGCTATTCACCCGACTCAGAACTGCGGGCATGGAGCCGGTTCTTTTCCTTGACTCGCCTGACCCTTACGGGTCGGTGCCAGCGTGCGCCGCATCACACCAAGCCGACCTCACCTCATGCGAACCGGGCGTCTTACGAAACACCGAACGGGCCGTTCGTACCGTCGCGCTATCGATCGCTGATGACATGTCGGTCGGCCTCATCGACCCCCACGTATGGCTCTGCGTCAATGCCACCCCCGACGGCGAGGTCGACACCACTCGCTGCCCCGTGGTGATCGGCGACATTTTGGTGTATCGAGATAGTCATCACCTGTCGAACACATTTGTCGAGTGGTTTGCACCGATCTTGGCTTCCGAACTCGTCGACTGGTTCACAGCGCAGTCAAACTTGTCGTAATTCATCAGGAGTCAGCCAGGGGGTTCGCCGTGTCGGATACGGAAATGCATTGGTGGTCAACAACAGAAACTGCTCAGCGCATTGCAGCCAAGGAAGTGTCGAGTCGAGAGGTACTCGAACACATGGTCGACAGAGCAGATCGACTCGATGGTCAGATCAACGCAATCATCCAACGCGATCTTGATCGCGCTCGAGCAACGGCAGATGCGGCTGATGCTGCACTCGCCGCAGGTCAGCCCCTTGGACCTTTGCATGGCGTTCCTATGACGGTCAAAGATTCGTTCCAGACCGAGGGCTGCATCACCACCTCAGGGGCCCCAGAGCTTGCCGACTTTGTTCCTTCGGAGGATGCCGACCCAGTGGCGCGTGTTCGTGACGCCGGCGCGGTGATCTGGGGGAAGACCAACTTGCCAATCTGGGCTGGTGATATTCAGTCTTATAACGAGGTGTACGGAACGACTCTGAACCCTTTCAACCCGGACCGCACCTGCGGTGGCTCATCGGGCGGATCGGCTGCATCACTCGCAATGGGCTTCACCTCTCTCGAGGTTGGTAGCGATATCGGCGGTTCGATCCGTGTGCCAGCACACTATTCGGGGGTTGTCGGCCATAAGCCCTCGTTCGGCATCGTTCCTTCACACGGCCAAATTCCTGGAATGCCGGGCACTCTCAGTCAGGCCGATATCGCCGTCGCCGGCCCAATGGCTCGGCATGTCGATGACCTCGAACTCGCAATGGAGATCCTCACCGGGCCGGACAGATGGAATACTCCGGGCTGGAGCGTCGACCTCCCAGCGCCCCGCAAGGAAGCGGCCTGCGACCTTCGTGTCGCCGCATGGATCGATGACCCCTCTTACCCGGTCGATAGCGACACCAAACGTGTGCTTACCGATCTGGCCCGCACTTTGACAGGAGCAGGGGTATCGGTGGATACCGGCGCTCGACCAGGCTTCACCCTTGAAAAGGCTGTCGATGTATTCCAGCGCCTTCTGTACGCGGCGCTCTCTGGTGGTCACCCTCGCGAGAAACTTGACCATATGGCTGCGGATACTTCTGATACGCCACTCGGATATGTCAAGCGCAACACTGCAATGCGTCATCGTGACTGGCTCAGCGATCATGAGCGTCGGCTCCAAATTCGTAAGCAATGGGAGGAGTTCTTCCACGATTTCGACATCATGCTCATGCCGGTTCAACCACGAGATGCAATTGAGCATGATCATTCAGAACCACAGTTTGATCGCACCGTCATGATTGACGGAGTTCAGCGTCCATATACCGACTTATTCACTTGGATTGGGCCGGCTGGAGTTGCGTACCTCCCAGCGACAGTCGTGCCAGTCGGAATGTCATCAGCAGGTCTGCCCATCGGGGTCCAAATCGTCGCCCCGTACCTCGAAGACCGCACGGCGATGCATTTTGCCAAGCTAGTTAGCCAGTTGTGCGGTGGGTGTCCAAGGCCGGCAGCAGCTGGATAGTCACAGACGTGCCAACATCGCTGGCTTCGTTAAATGGCCTGAGTGACAATGACCGCAGCAATCACCGTTCGGGTGCTCCAACCGATGGTTCGAATCCAGTTCGATACCACTAAACGCTTGACGACGGAGTAGATCTCGTCTTGGCCTAAGGGGGTCGCGAGTTCAGCGTGGCGTGGAACCTGTAACGCAACCGTGCTCAGCAATACAACGGCGAGGAGCACTCCCCCGGCGAATGGCAACCATCGTGATACTCCATCGGGCGGGCTTGCGAACAGGGCGACTGCGGTCAGACCCTCGAGCAGCATCGGTAAGCCCACGACGTATGAGGTGCGCCGCTGATTCTCTTCGGCGTGGGCAGGCGATACCTCAGAAGGGATTCGAGCGAAGAGCGGATAGTGCACGATCTGGGTGAACCAAATCACTCCGGTCATTACCGCAGCCGAAATGAGGTGAACGGTAGAGATGATCACAGTTCTGCACGATCTTTCATCACGTTTTAGCCTGCCCGACTATGACCCGTTCGTCCACATCTGCGCCCGATCTGAAATGGTGCGCCCGGTGTGGACGCGAAATTGAGTGGCGCAAAAAATGGGAACGCAACTGGGACGGGGTGAAGTGGTGTTCAACCGCCTGTCGCCAGCGTGGTCTCACCGAGCTAGACCGGTCTCTCGAAGCCATGATCATTCATTTGCTGCAACAACGATCTCGAATCGCAACGATCTGCCCAAGTGAAGCGGCACGCGCAGTTCGACCCGAGCAGTGGAGTGACCTCTTGGGCGACACACGCTGCGCTGCCCGACGCCTTGTTGCCACGGGCGCAATCGACATCGTTCAGAAGGGAGTAGTTGTTGACCCTTCAACTGCAAAGGGACCGATAAGACTCCGACTTCGTTGACCTTAATCTCGACGACTGATGTTGCCGAGAAGTGAGAGTTCGGGTGCCGGACGCATGAGATCTGATCCGAGAATTCTTAGGTTGGTTGCGTCCCGATACAACAGAATGTTGCCTGCCGTCTTCCGGCTTGTTCGCTCAGTGCAGCACCAGCCGGTGGTGCCAATGGCCTCCGACCTGCGCTTATTTGCAATCGAGTATCCGATTTCGATGAGGTCTTGAGCGACCGCCGTATCTCTGCCGTCGAGCACACGTTCGCAAAGAACCAGTTACGCAGTAAGCAATTCGAAGCAAGATCTTTTGCGTTCGGGTTGTCTCTAAGCATTGCGAGACAGGAGGCCGGCAGAACGACTCGATCAACCGTTGGGAGCCATCCTCAATCGCGTGTGGCTGGGGTGCAATTATGGTCCAATGAGTTTAAGACATCTCCTCAAAGTCCTTCCGGTTGCCATTCTTTTCGTTGCATGTGGTGGAGGTTCCGATACCTACACGTCTGAGATGGAGGCCGAATATCTTGAGGCCTGCATCGAAGAGGCAGAGGCCAGTCTTCTGAACGAAATCGATATCGATTCCGACACCGCCAGCGACGTAGCCGCCGATTACTGCGAATGCACCTGGTCAGAAATCACCTCGATCCTCGCCGTTGAGGACTTCGAGGAAATGGACGCCGACATATCTGCCGGCGGAGCGATGCCGGCCGAGATAAATGCCATCATCGAGACGTGTGCCGAGAGCGTGTTCCTATCTCTCTGACCTTTCTGGGTTGCGTTACGAACCAGTGATCACCGCCCGTAACGCCCCCTCATTGATGTCGACGGCTAGCCACAAGGGATAGTCATCCTTTGCCCGTTCTGGGATGGTTGTGGCAAACGTGAGGGTTTGAGCGACGGCGACGTCGAGCAAAAACTCTTCGTGCAGTCTGAGATCGAACACGACCGCAAACGCTGCCGTTACCGGTCGAGAGAGTCGCACTCCAAGCACTACTGCATCACCAGTTTTAACCGCAGCGGTTGCTACGTCGCCAATTCCATCGATCGCATGTACCCGCGGAAGATCGGCAATCTCAGGGTGCTCTGAGACGTCAATCACCACCGTTGGAAGCGCAGTGCCGTCGTCTCCAATGGTGTGACCGACCTCTTGCGCAATCAGTAACGGAGGTTCTGGCCAAGCACTAGGCATCAACCTGTTGTACTGGTGAAACAATAGCCAGTGCTATTCGTGCTCCTCCTCAAAACGTTGCAAGGTGTGTTGGTCAGACGACTTACGGGAGTCTCCCGACGTCAGCAGATCATTACTCTTCATTTGTGGCCAAATTTGCTGATTTCCCCGACTTTGTATGGTCGATTGGCGAGGAAGGGTCTGACCCAATTGTCATGAGCGAAGGCGAGCGTTTCAGGCAGGACCAGTTCGCTCAATCTGGCCACCACCAGAATATGGAAGAAGATCTCGCCGCAATCGCTGGTCTTGGCGTAGACATCGTTCGATATGGAACTCCTTGGAGACTGGCGGAGCCAAGACCAGGGGTGTACGACTGGTCTCATTGGGATCGAGCGTTCAGCGCGTGCGGTAACGCAGGGCTAGAGCCAATTATTGAGCTATTACATTTTGGGTTACCAGATCACTACTCCGGGTTCATTGAGTCCGATTGGGTCGACGGCTTCGTTTCCTATGTCCTCGCCTTCCTCGAGCGCTATGACTCACCGAAGTGGTTCACCCCGATCAACGAGCCCGGCATCACTGCACGATTTTCGGCCCGTTACGGAATTTGGAATGACATGGTGGCATCGGCTGAAGGCCATGCCCAAGCCTTAGCAAATGTCGTGCAGGCCAATCTTGAAGCAGTTGACCTTATTCGAAACGACCGTAACGGGCTCTGGGTCAGTTCTGAAGGGTTCGATATTCCGGTAGCGGTACGCGACACCCCAGAGGCTGCTGCGGAGGTTGCCCAAGAAAGAGCGCTCGGATGGCTCGTATGGGATCTCCATTTCGGAGTTGAGCCTGGAATTGCCGACTACTTTGACATGGTGGATTCCCAGCAACTCGACCGAATTCGAAGTCTCTCTGTTTCGGACGGACTCGTGGCCGGGCTCGATATCTATCCGGTCTCGGTGAATGCAATCGGTGGTGTGCGCCCCAATTGGTCCCCCCGACAACTCATTCAACTTGCTGAGAAAGAGATCGAACGCTGGCATGATCGCTACGACCAGCCGTTCTGGATTGCCGAGACGTCAAATTTGACGCTTCCAATCGACCAACAAATTCCTTGGCTGGAAGAATTTTCGTCGGCACTTGGTCGACTCCGTTTGAACGGGCGGCCAGCGCGAGGAATGTGTTGGTACAGCCGCGGCGACCAATATGACTGGCAAACAGCTCTTACCGAACCCTCTGGGTCGGTCACCGAGGTTGGACTATTCGATAGCAAGCGGATTGCCCGTCCGGTGGCAAACAAGTTTCAAGAACTTGCGTCGGACCCGCCAGACATCTTGTCGCCATAGACGTCGGCGAGCAGCCTCTTCCTGTAGGACGTCAATCGATAGCAATCAATCGACCAGCGGTCTCAGTACGACCTACATGCGGAGTGGTTGTCACTCGTTGTCACTCGAAAGGAATAGTGTGCTGTCTGATGCTGGAAGGAGCTCATTGCCGAGAATGAGATCGCTCGCACGCTCTGCCACCATCATCGTTGGCGCATAGATGTTGCCGTTAGTGATGATCGGAAGCACGGAGGCGTCTACGACGCGAAGACCTTCTGTGCCGTAGACACTCATCGATGATGGATCGATGACGGCCATATCGTCTCGCCCCATTTTTGCTGTGCCCGCCGGGTGGAGCGCCGTCTCTGCATCACGCGCCACCCAATCCATAATCTCCTCGTCAGTTTGCACCCGGTCACCCGGGGAAATTTCACCGCCGTTGAACGGAGCGAACGCCTCTTGATTCAGTATCGACCTCGTGAGCCGAATGGTCTCGATCCATTCACGCCGGTCACGCTCAGTAGATAGATAGTTAAACCGAATGGCTGGTTTGTCCTTGGGGTTCCGCGAGGTGATTCGAACCGTTCCTTTGGAATCTGAGTACATCGGCCCCACGTGAACTTGGTACCCGTGACCTGTCGGCATGTCACCTTTCGATGTGGAACCGTCGTAGCGAATCGCCAACGGCAAGAAGTGATACATCAAATTTGGGTACGGCTCGCTTGGGTTCGACTTGATGAAGGCTCCCGCTTCAAAGTGGTTTGTTGCTGCCGGACCTTTGCGGGCAAGCCACTGCAGACCTATCCATGGAGCTCTCCACTTGGCCAGGTGTGGCTGCATCGAGACTGGCTCTTTGCAGGCGTACTGAATGTAGACCTCGAGGTGGTCTTGGAGATTTTCTCCAACGCCGGGAAGCGCGCTAACTACCGGTATGTCGAGAGACGCCAGATGTTCAGGGTCACCAATTCCTGATAGTTGTAGTAATTGAGGAGAGTTAAACGCGCCTGCTGAGAGAATCACTTCTCCTGCTGTGACATGACGAATTTTGCGTCGGTGTTCCAACTCAAGACCGATGCAGCGATTGCCCTCAAAGGTGAGTCGGTGGACATTTGCTCGGGTGACAAGGTCCAGATTCGGCCGCGTTAGCACTGGGTGAAGATACGCGCGCGCCGCACTTAGGCGTCGACCGCGAGAGACGTTTTTGTCGAACGCTGCGAATCCCTCTTGACGAAATCCGTTTACGTCATCGGTGACTCGGAAGCCCGCTTGCTGTCCTGCCTCTAACCAAGCTCCAAATAGGGGGTTTGTGGCGGGTCCGCGTTCAAGCACGAGCGGCCCATCGTCGCCTCTCCATTCATCTGGCCCGGCGAGGCAGGTCTCCATCCGTTTGAAATATGGGAGACAATGCGCGAAGTCCCAGTGTTCAAGACCTGGCTGGGTTGCCCACTTTTCGTAGTCAGCGGGATTGCCTCTCTGGAAGATCATCCCATTGATGCTGGAACTTCCGCCGAGCACCTTTCCGCGAGCGTGGTAAACGCTTCTGCCACCCATGAATTTTTCGGGTTCCGTTTGGTATTTCCAATCATAAAAACGATTACCAATTGGATAGGAGAGGGCAGCTGGCATATGTATGAACACATCCCATTTCCAGTCCATTCTCCCTGCTTCGACGACGAGAACCCGGTTTGAGGGGTCAGCACTGAGGCGGTTCGCAAGGGCGCATCCCGCCGATCCGCCGCCAACAATTACGAAGTCATAGCGTCCTTCCATTCGTTTAAATTCTACGCAAGTCTCAAGTTGGATGAAGCGCGCTTGATGGAACCCGCTCCCCGATTAGCAGCCAGGTGATGTGGTCTTACCCAGCCAAGAACTCTGCCAACTCATCCTCGGTCAAGGTACTCATGCATTCCAACATGGCACTTGAGCTGGCTTCTTCGCTAACGGTGTTGTTTTCAATCGCGTCAACGACGTCTGACCATGATTCTGTTCCAAGAACTTCGTAAATATTATCTGCGACGCAGGCGACAAAATCTTCGCTAGAGACGCCATCTGCTGACGCCAAAAGTTCAGCAATTGCATCATCTCGAGATGT
>Ga0310343_10000331_pt1 | contig 22499 bp, 25 predicted proteins | sample HC15DNA2025_MG_FD_203519 | JGI IMG/M metagenome (GOLD analysis project Ga0310343, IMG submission 203519) | Marine microbial communities from station ALOHA, North Pacific Subtropical Gyre - HC15-DNA-20-25_MG | ecosystem: Environmental > Aquatic > Marine > Oceanic | place: Pacific Ocean: North...
ATGCCTGGATGCAACCTATGGGGAAGGAACTTATATTCTTAAAAAGAAAGTTACATCCAGGTATTGTAATCATATCAAATTTATGTAATAAATATACTATATCTTTTGATATATAATAATAACCATAAAATGGAAGGTAAATTGTGTTAACAACGGGTTTTGAAATAAAAGATTATCCTTTTTCTAAAGCTAAGATTTTTATTGATAAATATCACAAGCATAATATAAGACCACAAGGCCATAAATTTACTCTAGGAATATTTAGAAATAAAGATTGGGATCTAGATACATTAGATGACACATCAATGTATAGTGGTTTTAGTGTTAAAGATATTATTGATGAAGATTTTGATGAGGAAAATTGGGTAGAAGAAAGTAATAAATTATATTATTGTATGAAAACTGATAGATATATACTTGATACACTCAATGGTTATTTTGTTGTAGAACCAAAACCATCAAAAATACTTAATGGGATTGCTGTATGTGGCAGACCGGTAAATCGTTATCTAGATGATGGTAACACTTTAGAAATAACTAGAGTTTGTTTTGCTAATGAAAAAGATGCGGATGAATTTGATTTACAAATGCACACGAAAAACTTGGATCATTCATCTTCTGTCGCAAGTGAGCTTGTAGCAGCTGTATGTAAGAAAGCAAAAAAGTTAGGTTATAGTAGGATTATTACTTACACTCGTAAAGATGAGAATGGTAGTTATTATAAAGCTGTTGGTTTTACGATTACAAATGTTCAGAAGTATGCAAGAGTATGGAAGAGCAAAAATGCCAAAATTATTAACAATAAATCTACACCCCAACCAAAAATTCGTTGGGAAAAAACATTATAAAAAAGGAAGGTAAATAATGATAAAAGATGTATGTTATGGACGGGTTTCTATTGAATTGCAAGATGAAGCTCGTCAGCAGTATTTGTGGGATAAGGCAATGGCCGGGAAAAAGTATATCAAGTTTTTTGATAAAGGTGTCAGCGGAGAAACAGATCCAATGACGCGTCCACAATTATGTAAAGCTGTTAAATATTGTATTGAAAATAACTGTCGTTTAGTTGTTACTGACATTGACAGATTATGTCGTAAGGCGTGGAAAACTGAACGCTGGATCGAAGAGGTTATTGAGCCGAATGATATTGAGCTTGTTGTCATAAATGACCCGGAAGCAATTTCACATCCGGATATTCGTTTGATAAAATCAACACTTTCGCAAGTAGAAAAGCGTCTTATTCGTGCGCGAACAAAAGCTAAAATGGAGCAGATAAAAAGTGAAATAGATAACAAGGGTTTTTATGTTACTAAAGCTGGTCGCAAAATATCAAAATTAGGTGTACATAAAAATATGTCATACGCTCATAAAAGAGCGGGTGAAGCAGCTGCTGCAAATGCAATGAATCATTATGAATCTATTATGATATTTATTGAGGATGCAACTAAGAATTGTTCATCACTATCACAGATCGCTTGTTATCTAAATACTCGTAAAGTTTCTACGCCAAGAGGTGGTAAATGGCATCCGTCATCTGTTAAAAACATCTTGGCCAGGAAAAATAGTAATGCAATTATGAAAGGAGAAAAATATGCGCATTGATATTAATAAAATAAAATTTAAATTAAGAGAATGGATTGAAGTTATTCCATCCCTAATTTTTTTAGCTATATTTATGTTTTTAATGTACGGCTTTATGCTTATAGGTTGTGCTATGGATGAATATGGTTGTTATCGTATGCATATGCAATCTATTGTTGAGGTGCCATATGAGCCGAGATAAAGATTTAACCAATAAATTTTCACGAGATGGATATGAATTAGGTCAATCAAAAAATGCAGCTGTAATGCAAGGCCAGGATTCTTTTGGTATGTCCGTTGAATATCTGCGTAAACTTTTTGTTAAGATTCGTAATCCCGAAAAATATCCTGAACTTGATGAAAAGATTATTTGGAATGAAGATGGAACTGTACAAGGTATTGATAATACTAAATTTAAAAAAGCAGCAGAGCGTGGTCAAAGAATGGAACCTATGTTGCGTGAGTGGGCTTGTGATATGATTGATAATTTGTGTTACGAATACCATAGGACTATGTCTTGTGATTTGCATATACCCAAGCAAGGATTTAGGAAAAAGGAACATCGTATGGTAGCGTCATTAGATGCTGTAATTGAAATTATGAATGGTAAACTTCCTTATCATTGTCCACACACTCACACCGAACATACTTTGTTTGGTAAAGGTGTTTTAGAAATAAAAACGAGTGCTGATTATCTTGTGCCAAGTGTTGATAATGTTTTACAGATACAAGGCCAAATGTTTTGTTCTGGTTACAACTGGGGCTTCATTGGCATATACAATAAAAAGCAACATTTTGATTTACACTTTTATAAACGCAATCAAGAAATAATTAATAAGCTACTTGAAAAGGTTGATGAATTTTGGAACCGGGTCGATAACGACATAGAGTATCCAGAATCATTAAAACAAAAAAAAGAGTTTGTTGATTATAACAATCATAAAGCATCTAATGCACTCATTGATGCCATTAACACATACCAGGAAGCTAAACATAAAGTTACTGAGTGGACAAACATCAGAGAAGATTGTAAGGCAACTCTTGCGTCAATATTAAAAAACGAAAATGCACCACACATAACTATTGGTGATCATAATATTTCGTTAGATCTTATAACGCGAAACGCTACCCCCGAACAAGTTGTACCCGCTAAACCGGCAACTACATATGAAAAATTAACAGTAAAGGAAAAATAATATGGAAAATAAAAACGCATTAGCTAGAGTAATTCTAGAGGGAGATTTAAAAAAACTAACTGAAGAACAAAAAGTTCAATATTATAGCTCATTATGTAAAGCTCTTAAACTTAATCCATTTACTAAACCTTTTGAGTATATGGATTTAAAAGGTAAGCATACTTTATACGCAACCAAAGGGTGTGCTGACCAGCTGCGAAAACTTCACGGAGTAAGCGTACAGATTACAAAAACCTGGGATATAAAAGGTGTGTATTTTGTACAAGTAAAAGCAACGGATAAAGATGGTCGTATTGATATGGCTACCGGGTTTGCAAATGTAGGTAATTTTGGTGGAGAAAGTTTAGGCAACGCAATGTTAAAAGCTGAAACTAAAGCAAAAAGACGCGTAACTTTGTCAATTTGTGGGCTTGGTGCTTTCTTAGATGAAAATGAAGTCGATGATACACCAGGTGCTAAAAAACAAAGGTCAAAATCAGCCGTGAACGCACAAACTACATCTAAAACGACTCGTACATCAGAAGATGTTGCAAAGCATCTACAGCTGGCTGAAAACCCCGTTAAAGAGTAAGTCAATGGCAAGGTATAAAAAAGGAGAGCTGATACCAGCGGTTTACGATTTTATAATAAATTTTAACAAGGCAAATGGGTTTTATCCTACAGAAAGAGAAATTGCTGAAGGTTTAAATACAGTTCAATGTTCAGTTAGATACGCTATACAAAAATTAGCGAATGACAAAAAGATTGAAAGGCCTAGTGCTAAATCAAGAACCTTTATAATTTTGTAACACTATCATAGCTCGTTTCCAACTGGTGCGAGCTATACTTCTATCTTCAAATAATTTTACTCTAATTCGTGCTGTAACATTTAATTGTTTTGTAACAGCCATAAAAAAAACTGTTTCGTGTGGAATGCTAACTAATGCAACAATATCACAATCAATATGACTTAGTGGTTCTTTTTTACCACCTTTAGCTGTTGCCCACATAAAATGTGATGGACGGCTTGTGTCAGGTTTAGATCTTGACTTAACTTGTATTCTATAAATTTCACTATTGGTACACGCAATAAGATCAAAAGCACCAACAGAACACATACCAGTACGAACACCAATCTGCTCAAGTCTTAAAGCAGCAATAAATTCACCAATCCTACCGGTAACAATTTCACTCACACTAATTTAAAAAGATTAGCTACGCGTTTGGCTCTTTTTGGTGTTTGCTCTGCCCATTTAGAATCTAAACATTCTTCAGCTGCTTTGTAGTAATCTTTGTTTTCTAAATGACCTAACATATTTTTAAACTTTTTCATTGTAGGCATTCCCAGCTGAAAACACATATAAATCATTCCTTCCTGAACATCTTGCGGCATATCCCACCACCATTGAAAATTAGCAGCTAACTCATTTGTACAATTTGTAATATCGTTTGTTAATAAATACATAGCTTCATCATCAGTAATTCCGGATCCACGAACATCAGGATCAATTAATCGGCCATAACCAAGTGTTAATTTATCTTCACTACAACGATAGGGAATGTGTTTGTCATTAAGATTTTTAACAGTTCCTTCATCTTCTATTAATGTCGCAGCTATGCGCTCTGCAAAAGTATCCATAATATCTCCTATTTAGTTAGCTTTTTTGATTTCTCTACAGTTCTTAGTGTACCTAATCCTAACATACCCAACAATACTGTCATCAATGTGTCCATATCAAAAGATGGTAATTCCATTTTTAATCCAAACAATGTTAAAAAAAATATTAGAAAAGGTTGTATGATAAAATGATAACCCATTGCTAATGCACAAATCCATCCGGTAGCTGGACGCCATCCCGCTATCCACCAATGCCTAGATTTTGCTTCTTCCGCATTGACTTCAATATTAGCTTTTGCAATTTCGTGACTATGCTTGTCAGCCATAGTAGCTATCTCGTGAGCTAATTTATTTTTCTGATCCTTGTCTTCTATAAATTTGTCTAACAAAGATGTAACGGGGCCTATAAGTGCTTGTAACATAATATCTCCTTAATGAATGTGAATATCCTCTTCCTCTTCAAGAGTCAAAGAATCTGTGTTAAGCATAATGTTTAAATGTTCAGCTAGTTTTTCTGCGTCACTCATATTTTCACAACCATAAAATCTAATACAAACTGTTGGCGGTTGTTTTTTTGTTTTTGCTTTTTCAATGGCAACTGTAAATGTATAAAACGGACTCATATTCTACTCATTATAAATTTTATTTCAAACATTAAAAATGCTACGGCTACGGATATTGCTGCAAGTATAATTAATCTATTTTTAAATCTTTTTTTTCTTTCTTGCATTTCTTTAATTCTTTGTTTTTGCATAGCGCGTTGATGCGCTATTTCTTTTTGTAACATTTCCCATTTTGCTAATCCATTATCTAAATACAGTAAAAACATTTGACGCATATCATTGCGCATTGCTTCTAGTTCTTGTTTACGCAGAAAGGCAGCCACAGCATCTTGCTCGGCTCCCGTAAGTTTTCCTAAAACTCCCGTCTTACCTTTTTTACTTGCGTGTGTTTCTAAGTGAGCTTCGTTTGACGCCCATTTCATAATCGGGCCACCTAGTTCGTGTAAATCTTTACCGGCTTTAATACCGCGTTCGAGCAACGACATTCCCGATTTAATGGCCGCAAAACAAGTTAAAGGATCTATTAACATTTTAGAGCTTTGTAAAAACAGATATTAACGCACACACTACGGCTACTGTGTTTAACATAATAATACCTTCAAGACGCTTTATGCGTGATTTTAAATCACTTATGTTTTCGTGTATGTTACGATAACGCTCACTACATACTTCTTCGTGTTTTGATATTCTCATTTCGTTTTTATCTGCTTTAGTTACCATTACTTTCCTTTTTTATAACCCCATCTATTCTCTGATAAATCATTAACCCTTTTTGTTTCAGGAGGAATTTTTATCATAAAATATTTAGATAGGATAATATGGTCTTTTGTTAATTGCATTACTTAGGTTCCTTCGGCATAGTTACAGCTTTAGCTTTATCAACTGTATCTACATCTTTAGTTATATCTCTTAACTTTTGTCTATAAGTTTTCCAAGAGCTTGACATAGTTACATCTGACATTCCCATCCAATCTGTTTTAACTAAAAGATCAGTTCTTTCTTGACGAATACTAGCCATAAGACGATCATATTCTCCGTCTTTCCACTCTTTATCTCGTTTCTCAAGAGCAGATATTTCGTCAACAGTTAATTTTACTTCCTTACCATTAACCATTTTAGTTTTATAAATAGACATATTTACCTCCTTTCTGTTATTCTACTATTCCGTAAACTATAAACAATCCTTCATCAATAGTTCCAGATGAGGGAAAAAATTTTATATAATTCATTGCACTTGTTAAAGAACTAGAAAAATAGTTTATATTACCATAATGATTATTATTATTGTTATAATGAATCCAATTACAAATATATTTTTTATAATCATTTGTTCCAGAACGACCAAAGTTTGTTAAATCAAATTCCAAATAATTTCCAACATTTGCTTTAAAATTCCAACCTTGAAAGTCATAGTAATTTGAAGTGCTTCCAGAACCCAGAGCGTGAGATGCTGAACCTAATTGTGCATAATGAGAAGCAAAATAACCAGTAAAAGAAATTGTAGACCCATTATCTGGTGAATCTGCAAATCGTAAATCTGCTGTTGTTGAATGTGTAAGATTATGCACTACTATTTTAAATCTATTATACCCTGTCATAGTAGAACTATTAAACACAACTTCTGAAACACTAGAACTTACATTTGTTTCTGTAATTTTAACTAACCCACCCGTTGTAAAAGGTAATGCAGTTACACTAGATAAAGTATTATTGTTTGCTCTAATTATTGCCATTAGCTTTTCACCAATCCATATAAACTAAATGTTCCACTAGCTATATTACCCGTAGAAAATCTAAAACTAAAATAATCTACAGCTCCATCAGCATCTCTAAAAAAACCATCTGCCATAGTATAGATTAAACCATTTGATGCCATTTGTGTATTCTGTCCATAAAATGCTTTTGATCCAGTATTATTTAAACTGTTTAACCACATCTGATAATTGCCTTTTTCCCTTGTATTTGTACCCATTGCATTAATTACTTGCAAAGTATTAGAATTACTAGTAACTCCATTACCACCACTTCCACTATTATCAAATCTTACATAAATACTATTTGAATACCAAGCAGAGTGTATTGAGCTTCCATTATCTCCTGAAGTTTCCCATTGTGGGTAAGCACCATCACTAACAGGAATTACATCATTCATCTTAAATAAGTAATCATCATAAGTAGATGTTATAATACTGTTATTAAAAATAACTGATGCTGTTGAAGAAGATACTACTTGTCTACTTAACAATTTTAAACCTCCACTTGGTGCATCAACAAAACTTAAATTACCTGAACCATCTGATTGTAACATTTTATTCGCAGCTGGTGCTGTGCTTGGGAGGACTAATGTATATGACTGTGCTGCGCTGTGCGGAGGCCCTTTTATTGATACTCCGTGGCTGTTATTTTCGCAGTTTAATTTTATAGCTCCTGAATCTGATCCCGCTCCTTTTGATATAAGCGTTGGAGCTGTATTTAATTTATCATTTGTAATGGTATTGTCGCTAGGTGTGCCTATATCTAATACATCACCTAAAGCTAAAATAAAATCTATTGAATCACCGGTAACAAGATTAGATGCAAAAGTTATTGTTGATCCGGATACAGTAAATGATGAGCCGGGGTTTTGTATAATACCATTTAAACTCACTATCAAATGATTTGCACTAGCCGGACTATAAGCAGCTGAACCACTTTGCATTGCATATGCAGCTTGACCATTAACAACAGATATAGTGTCTAGCTTTTTATATGCACCAAGTTCAGGGCGTTTACCTACATATGGCATTAGCTTTTAACTCCATACAATGTAAATGTTCCATTAATATTTCCGGTACTCATATATAATTGAATTGCTGTTCCGTTAACAATTTCAGAACTTTCAACAAATGTGCAAGTACCAAACGCAGTAGATTGTACATTACCTGATATTGGATAACCTAAAAACCAATTTGTTTGTGGAGGATGGTTTGAATCACCCATTCTAAATAAATCCATTGTTCCACTTAAAAATTCAAAAGTATCACCTGGCATATAATAACCACTTGACGCATTTGCCGCTAACCACATTTGAGCCGCACCACCAGCACCTTGTTGTTGCAAACCCGCTACATTTGAAAACCCATTAACAAATACAGTATTATAATTTGATGAAGAATTATATGTTGGCGTTGAACCAATACCAAATCTTGCATAAAATAGAGCCGCATTATCGCTTTGAGCTGTAACATTATCCATAACAATTCTATACATTGAATAAGTTGATGTAGTATCTAATCCAGTAAATGAAACATTAGCCGCATTACTTGCTGTTGTTGTAGATATTTTAACCATTTGACTTGCACCACTTACTGTACCCGTAAAGGCATAAGTATCGGCTAGGTTCATTGATTCAGCTTGTATTTTACTTAATGGCATAATCTATTCCTTTGGGTATTTATCCTTAACTGTTTTTATTGTTTTTTTCCAACCATCTATTCCATTATGGTATATATCATCTAATTGATCTTCTATTCTTGGGTATTCGTTTTCTCTTTTGTATTGATATTCATTAGGGTCTTTCCAAGCATTGACTTTTGTCCAATCAATAGTTACTTCTTTGTTATCTTTATCCGTTGCAACAATAGTTTTTTCTGTATCACCATCAACAACTACTACTGTAGAATGTATTGCTCGTATGGCTTTATGTAAATCCATTATGCTCCTACCTCCATACAAGTTAAACTTGTTGATCCTCTAAATAAATCATCAGAACTTCTTCTGTTAATATAATAAGTATAAGAACCACTACTTCCTCTAAAATATAATTTATAAGTTATTTCTGATGTAGTGTTTGGTGAGTCTAAAAAATTATGACCTACTGTATGATAATATCCATTACCCGCATAAGAACCCGCACCATAGTTATAAGAACCACCACCAGTACCAAGACCAATGGCATTATATCCACCACCGCCAATATCTCTGTAAGCTGTAAAAAACATATGAGCATTATAATTATTACCCATAGTACCTACATCAAACATTACTAACACTTTACTAGATGTTGCTGATGGAGTTAAAGTTAAAGATAATCCTGTAATGGCAACATCACTTGTAGAAGTTGTACTTGCAGTATCAGATTTAAATGCTGATTGCACTTGTAGTATTTTACCACCACTTGGAACAGCAAAACTATTATCACCTCTTAAAAATGTACTACTACTCTTTGTTCCTGATGCTGATAACTGTGCTAAACCTACACTCCCGGTTGGCGGATTTACTGTACCTACTGCTTTTCCTAAATATACACAATACATATCATCTCCTGAAGCAGTTGCAGCTGTAAGAGTTAATGCTGTTCCACTACAAGAATAGGCATAGGTAGGTTCTTGTCTTACATTGTTTATAAATAAAGCTATGTCGTTAGCACTTGTTACAGATTGTGATAGTGTATAGCTTGTTGTTGCACTAACAGAAAAATCTTGCTTCACTAACGAATGAAACGATGTAGCTGGTTGTTGTCCTATATATGGAATAATATTCTCCTATGTACTTATTGCATCTACTACGCTAACCCAAACATCTACAGAACTAGCTGTATCTGAAATAACTTTAAGTGCATCACCTGATTGTACCACAAACTTTGCACCTCCGTCTAATACTTGTAATGCGGATCCAGCGGGAATAGATACATCCTTAACTAAACTAATATCGTTTGAACCATCATTAATATAACAATGAACTGTTATCGCATTGGCGTTGACATTTGCCAAACTAATACCAACAACAGTATCATAACTATTTGCAGTAAATATTGTTGCAGCTGAAGTTCCTACTCCATTACTTGTAAATCTTCTAAAATTTTGTGCCATATTTCTCCTTTATAAAGCTATACTCATTGCTATTGCAAACCCAGCTGAAACTTCTCCGTCAGATCCGTCAGATCCGTCAGATCCCGCAGCTCCGGTTGCACCCGTTGGTATGCCTAATGTTAAATTTAATTGATCACCACTTACACTAGCTGAACCCGTAGCACTTGCGCCAGCTGATAATGTATTCGTTGTTAAAGCAACTGTAGAAATTCCTTTACTTAATAAAGTTAAATCAGTTCCATTCGTATTATAACCAATAACTTTGTTAGCGTTATCAGATGCTGTGTCATTATATGGAACAGTTAAACTTGGTGGTGTTGATCCAGTAACATATTCAGGTAACTGTAAAGTTCTATCAATGGTTTCATTAAATTGCTGCAAAGTCATAATAGTGTTATCAAAATCTGATTCCAAACTTGCAGCTGTAAAAGATGCTCCCGTTGAATAAACACTTGTTCGAGAAAGAGGTCTATTAGCAAGGATTGTTAATTTTTGGCCGGTGCTTGGAGCAGAACTATAATTAACAGTTCCCGTGCCATCAGTATTAACAGTAACAGTATAATCACTTGATAAATTTTGTGTCGTGGTTCCTAATATCACCTTTAACTCAGATGCTTCATTGATCTGAAAAGAAAAATTAAAAGCAGTTGTACTGCCATTAGTTGTGTATTGAACTCTTCTATTAGTATTATTAATGTCAAAAGTTGCCATAAATTAAACCTTAATATTTTTTATACACTATTTTCATAAAATTTACCACTTTATTCTGCGCTTCCACCAAATTGATCAATAAGATTTTGACGCATTTTTTTAACTCTTTTTTCTTCTCTAACAATCTCAAATAATTTGTATAACTCAGGAAACATTGTTTCATTGTTTGTTAATCTCTCAACAGCTCGTTGACGCCTTTCATTAAATATAGTGTTAAGAGCTAAAGATTTACCAACATTATCTAATGACTTGTATTCAGATGAATTTATTTCATTTAATAGTGTACCTTTTAAATTATTCTCTTTTCTATAACCTGACTCCCCATCTACATAACCTAAATCATCCATCTCTGACCATAGATAATTAAACCTATCTTTTTGCTCTTTGTTTAATTGTATTCCATCGATTTCTTTTACATTCCAGGATGGAGCTAGATTTTTATCGTAGCCATCAGAACTAATTGCTAGTTGATATAACTCTTCCTCAACACGATCTCGTTTAGATGTTGTAATATTCCACGGACTTAATATATGTTCGTAGCCACCAAATATATGTTCTTTTGCTCCTCTGTCTTTGTAGAACATACCCTTGCGCATCTCAAAAGAATCATTTAAAGCTGGATTGTTTGCTCTTATTTTATCAATCTCATCATAGTAGTAACGAAAGAAAGGGTGCATTTCATAGCGTTGTATAACACTATAATCATATGTTGTGTCTTTAATTGTTGGATCATCTAGAATTGCCATTCTTCTTTGCCAGGATGATGATGGTGCAAGGTTTCTAACAAAACTGCCTAAAGGTTGTGGTAATTCACTATCACGACCATATTTAGCAACATAGTTACCAAATGGAATACCAAAAGGATTTAAAACAGATTCCGTTGTTCCTTTTATTTGTGCAGCTTTCTGACCAAAAAATTTCGCCCATCTATCACCTTTACCACCTTGTAAAACAACATTGTTAAAATCAGAAACACCTTGTAAAAAAGGTTGATCACCAACATAATTCGCTATACTCAAGGTCATTATTTGTGCGAGTTTATCTAATTCTTCTGCATCCATATATTCTGACATTTGTACATAATCTGCTGACATAGCTAACAAACCAGAAATAGGATCTAATCTTGTAAACGGAACATATTTATATGATCCATCATCTTGTTTAAAACCAGCAGAATAATTTTGTATTCCTTGTGAACGCAGATAATCGCGAACTTTTTTATCAGGATGCGGGCCACCAACTATTTTTACTTGATCACCAAACATTCCACTTGCCAGCATTACTGTTGACCACACGATAAATTGACCACTTACCATTTTGGCTAATGCTTTATCAAATTCTTTTCCTTGTCCTCTACTTAACGCATCAACAACTGGAAAAATGTTAAATGAATTATCTAATGTCGTTTTACCTACATTAAGTGGTGTTTTTACAAATGGTGCTAAAAAATTTAATCCTGGTAATTTAAAGACATTAGCTAAAGATCGTTCGAACGGGCCTAATTCTTGTTGAAAAGTCATTTTGCGAGCGTGTTCATCAGCACGAGTTAATGTGTTAGGAGAAAAATGAGATGTAGGAGCTGCCATCATTTCCAAAATTTTACTTTCCATTTTTACTTCAGCTTGATATGCACTCATCCCATTTCTGACATCGTGTTCGAAAACTGTACCAGCTCTTTTAAATGCTTCTTCATACAAAAACGCACGCTTAGCTATGTATTTAAAAAAGGTATCTTCAGCAATCATAAATCGTGTTGATATTCTTGCAGAAACACCTAGCATATTCATTGCAGCGTGAACATAGTTTCCATTTGATAATTGATCAAATATATCTAACATATTATCTGTACCCGCAGCTCCAGGTGCTTTTATAACGGGATCTTTTTTAAAATCAAATTTTGTAACAGAATCCGGCCCTTCACCAGTTGCCATCATTTTAAAAAAAAGTTTAGCTGCATCTTTTACCGAGTTTGCTTGAGCAGCTGCTCGTCCATTAACCATTTTAAATGTATGTCTATCGTATTGTGAAACATCTTGACCAAAAACACTCATTGCTTTTTGCCTAACATTTCCTATACCCGCAGCTAGATAAGTATCAGCTTGATCTTTCATCATATGTAATTTTACACCTAATGTGTTTACTAAATGAGTAGGGCCACCAGATAATAAAGCATTATAATACAATTCCATAACAGCATCATAAGCAAACTTAACACCATTTTTTCCAGCATCAGTTATGCGTTGCCACCATTGCGGATCCATTTGATCAACAACGCGAACCATCTCACCCGCTTTGAAATTCATAAACATACGACTTATTGTTTGTAATGTTTCTTGATTCATATTGGTAAAATTTAAATCTAAATCTAAAAGATTACGAAGTGTCGTATCATAGTCTAAAGTAAATACTTTTTTAGTATGCTGGGCCATAGCTAATTTTTGTCCAGCTAAACTTAATTCTGTATTAACAACATCACCCATTTCTTTAAGCATAACAAATCGAGCCACAGTATTTTTTGTTAATCTTGTTTTTTGTTCTACATCTGTAGCACTTGCCGTTCTTTGTAATAGGGTATTAAAATCATTAAATACATTGATTGCATTGGCCATATTTAAAACAAGATTTTTTGTGCTTATTTTACCCGTTTCTTTATAACGAAAAACAGCCATTAAAGATTCTTCAATATCTTTTTCAGAAGCGTTCATAACAATTTCTTCTACATTAATTTTAGCAAACTGATTTTGTGATGAACTACTGCCAGCTAAATTATTAAGTTCTCTAAAAAAAACTTGTGATTTAACGGGATCATCTGTTACATCATCTTGCAAACGACCTAAAAATCGTGATAAGTTTGTTGCATTTTCTTTAGTTGGGTCTAATAAATTTTGTAAAGGATCCTCTAATATTTTACTTACATTTTCAGGTATATCAGTATCAGCTCTTATTGTAATAGTGTCACCAAACACATCTAAGGTATTCATTTTATCATCATAGTTTTTGCCTTCAATATCAATACCCGGACGGACTATATTTTGCGTTTTAATTTTAAAATAATCAGCAAGAGCTTTAATTGGATTCATCGCTACCCTCTTGGTTTGTTATGGCTAATCCACCAACACTAAACATTGATAAACCTTTTTTTATAAAGTTTTTTAGCTCCGGTGTCATTTTTATAGTATCTCTGCGACCAGCTGCATATTCTTTAGGTACATTTGAAGTTTGTAAACCAGTTATATCTGCGTGTACTCCCGCATCACTACTAAAAAATTCTGTAAAAAAACTTGGGGCTTCTCGACTATGTCGTGAAATAAAATTATTTTCAAAACCTATGTTTTTAAGAATATCTTTAGCTGTATCAGGAATTGTTTTTTCATAATGTTGTTTTGGTACATTAGCAAATTCGGCAGCAATCCATCCTGGTCTAAATATTATACCATCGTAATCTCCTTGATATGCAAGCGTCAATAATTTTTTTATAGCTAATCTAGTCCATTTTGATGATTCATCGATGAAAGGCCCTCGCATTTGACCATTTTCATTTTCAACATACATCTGTTTAAGTTCTAATAAATCTTTTGCCATAGATTCAAAACCTGGATCTAATATTTTTTTAAAATCAGGGTTATCAATTAATTTCACACCCCCAACACCGGGCATATTTATATCTCGCGTAACAATTTTTTTTACAAGCTGTCTTATCTCTGCTTGATTTTTTTTGAATTTATTGAAAAATACTCCATCTGAGCTTTCTTTAGTATTTCTTGTATATACATCGTGTCTTACTTGGCCTACCAGCGCATTAAGATTTTTTAAATCTTTATATAATTCCATTGGCATATATCTTTCAACAGTTTCTATTGCTGCTTGCTGTCGAGTTTTAGCTTCTGCACTTAGACGACCAGTTTGTCGAATATCGTACAACATTACATTTTGTTGCAACTCATTAGGAATTAACGATTTTGTTAATTTAACTAATTTATTTAATATTTTTCTGTTTTCTTTAACAATAGGTACTAACTCTTTAGTTCGTGGACTATCAAACATAGGTATTAGTTCTGTTGGTTTCCCTGGTACATAATAATCTCTATATTTTTGCCCCCAATCACTTTGTATTTCAAAAGGATATAAATATTTTTTACCTTGTTCATCAAATCTATCTTCAGTTCTAAAATGAACAACCTGATCCTCTGCACCAAGTCCTCGGTGATTAAAATGCTGCCCTTCTATATCAAAAACTGGCTCACCCATAAGATCCATATAAGTGTCCAAACCACGAAATCTATCAAGGTTTAAAGTGTGTTCTTTATAGTTTGCTTTTGCATCATCTCTAACTGATTCTCTTTGATAATTAGTAAATTCAGTAAAAGTTTCACCATCTATATCTACTTCCTGTATATAGTTTTGTTCATTACGATTTAATTGAATTAATGCTTCTTCTTTACTTGGCCATATTCCATTTTCATTACCTATTGAATCAATTCCAACTTGATCATTATTTCTAAAAGCAACCCACTTGTCGCGCGCACCAACAATCATTATCTCTACATCTTCGCCATAAAATTCTTCTTCATAAGTATACATTTCTATATCAGGAGTATTATCATCAATTATTTTTTTTGTTTTAGGAAAATACTCTTGTATAGCAATTTTATTTCTTATAACATTTCCAGCAAATTTTTCTGCGTATCTATTACGCATATCAGCATAATTACTTTGAATATACATTGCTAAATCTTGTATGAAAAGTTCATCTGTAGCAGCATAATTATTTTCACCAGCCATTCCTTTTTGTAAACTTTCAATACTTTTAGGAAGTTTTATTGGCCCCATATTAGCTAAATGCTCGTTTATATATTCCATCATAAATGGCTCATTTTTAAATTCGTTTTTGAATGCTATTTTGGCTGGTAGTGTATCTAATTTTTGTGATGAAAACTCTCTACCAGTAAGACCTTGATTGATTAAATTATCAAATCTTGGTTTAAGGTATGCTATAATTTCTTCTCTTAATGTTTTTTCAAATTCAGGAAAAACTTGTTCATTATTCCTAATTACAAGCAATGCTTCATCATACATTTCACCTTCTAACGCTTCTACAGCAGCTATGTTATTAGCTCCTCTATATGAAGAATCATTAATACCTAAACCAGTTATTGCTTCATCAGCTTGTTCTCTTGCATAATTTTCAACAAAATCGTGGTCAGCTGTTCCGTCTAGATCTCCTCTGACCTCATCATAAGTTGCTTTAAAATCTGGGTTTGAGTGATTTCTAGCACCTTCAGTTTTTAAGTCAGAAAAATCTGAAATTCTATAGGTAGCTACCGGAGGGCCATCTATAATTTCTTCAGGATCATAAACACTTGATTTATTTTTTGTTGACGCTAAATAACTAAAATCCATCATATTAGCTCTAATTCTTGATCGTAAATAATCTTTTGTAACCAACTCTTGATTTTCTTTCATATTATCTAAACCTAACCACAAAAGCTCATCATCTTTTACATTAAGGCGTTTAAATTGTTTATAAAAATGTCCTTTTTTAGCTTTTTTTGCTGTCATTTTATTAAGAGCTGCTTCTGAACGAAGGTAAAAATTGTTTGCATCCACATTACGAAATTCTTGTGGTCTAAATAAATTTTTATAATAATCAATATATTGTTGCTTCATTGCGTTTTCATAAATGTTTGTTTCTTCTAAACCTTCTAACAAAGTTCCATCTTCTAGAATTATTCTATTACTAGCGTGATCTCTTGGTGCTATTGTTACACTTTTGCGCATATCTTCTGGTTTGTTTATTTTTCCATTTATTATATCTATAACATCTTCATCACGAAGAGCATTTTGATTTGAATTTTTAAAAGGATCTTTTGGATCTGGTCGTGTCATTTTAAAATATTCTTCTATAGTTTTATCATTTTCGTGCATTAATTTATCTTCTATTGGATCTGGACTTTTATTATTATTTAATTTTAATTCACGAGTGTTTCTAAGTTTAAAAGGTTTTACAATAACTGGTTTTAGATCGTCAACTCGTGCTATAATCTCACCTTCTTTTCTTAATAATCTTTCAGATATTTTTTTTGTGTTTTTTAATCTTGCATCGGTTTCTGTTCCACCTAGTCTTGCACGCAATCTATCAATTTCGGGTTGATTATATTCTTGTAATCTTTTTTGTGTACCTTTTGTATATTTACCAATAGTTTTTAAATGACCTAATATATGATTTGTGTCTAATGGAATGTCATATTGTAATAAAATTGTGTCACCTCGTGCTAACTCTTCAATTCCCGCTGGTTTTATTGACACAGATGCAAACTTTTCGCGTTTGTAAGGAGTGTTATCATTTACAGTTACTACTCTAAAAGTTCGTATTGTATTATTTCTAAAATCTACCCCTGGTTCATTTTTTAATTTTTCTACTGACATATCTTTAGCAATAAAATCGTTATCTAATACTTTTACTAATTTTTCACGAGAAAATAATCTTGGTGATTGTACATAATTAATAACAGCATCCTGTGTTGATATAAAATTTATTCCTTTTGCTAACTCACCATCAGGATTTAACATACTTCCCATTGTTTGTTTATCTAACAAATTACTGGCTTGTTTTTGTATAACATTTTCCATTTTTTTTAGATCATTGGTGTTTACTTTTTCACCTTTTCTTTTTGCAAAATATTTACTTAAATAATGCCCAAGTGTAATTCCAATACCTTCAAATGGTAAATCGGCTATAGCGTTATTAAAACGATTTGCAAACTCACTTCTATTTTCATCGTATATTAAATCACGAACTAATGGTGCATCCTCTGGAACACCTAAACTAACAACCATATCTGCCAAATTTTCGTCTTTACCTTCGTAAGCTGTAATAACAGAACCAAACGAACTTAAAAATTCTGGCATATAACGACCGCCTTTTTTTAAAATTTCCCCAACTTTTCCCGCTCTTAAAATTTTACCTAATCCTAAATAAGAACCAAAAAATTTTGCTGTTTCTTTACTAAATGTTTGTAATGCAGTTTTAGCTTCGACATCAGTAAGTTTGTCAATAGTTTTAGCAATATCGCTATCTTGACCCACAAAAAGTTTTAATGGATTAGTAATACCACCTTTAATTAATCCACTTCTAAAAGTTTCAGGAACCCCACCTAAAAATTTATTACCAAATTCCATCAACTTATCATCTGCGTCTTTAATTAATTTTATAGGCATTAATAAATCAGCAAAAGCATCAAATTCTGGTGTAGGATCAGGATCAACCTCTAATGTTCTTTGACCATCTTTAACAACAGTTTTTAATGGTTCATTACCTAAAAGTAAATCTCGTTCTTCTAAATATGTATCAAATAAATCTTGTGTCATTTATTGGTTTTGTTTTAAAATTATTATTCTACTGTCTATTTTGTCGTACAGCGTATTATATTGTTGTTTTCCATATTGTCCAAAATCTTCTATTATATCTCGTTTGTTTTCTTCTAATATTTTTTGTGCTGCTAGTAAACTTTCAAGATTATCTTCTACTTTAGTTATACCATATCTTTTAAATAAACTTGTATGTTGTTGGTTTAAATCGTTAACTGTGCTTTTAGTAAGTCTTTCTATATCAGCTATGTTAACTTGTAAATCTTCTTGTTTTATAATTTTTTGAAATGCTAATTCTGGATCAAATTTTTCATTATTTTGTACTGCTTTTAACGCTTCAGCATTCATTCTTTGTAAAACAATTTTTTGAAATTGATGTTCAAGTTGAGCAGCTCTTGCTAAATCTTGTATTGCTGTTGGATCATATTTTCTTTTAAAATATTGTTTAGTACCATATGCTTGTGTTTCCCAATTTTTTATGTCATCAGTTAGCTGATAATTTCTTGCTTTACCTAAATAATCTAAATAAGTTTTATATGTAAGTTTTTGTTTTTCTGCAATCACATCAGGAACTTCAATAGTTCCATTACCAAACTTTTTATCTAACGAAACTGTAACACCACTATCATCACTTATTGCGTGGCCCAGCTCAATGTTTTTCAATCGTTCTTTATAAAAGTTGACACTTGTTGCTCCCATTTTATCTAACTCATTTAAGGAATTTTTAATGTTTTGTGGTATTTCAATTTTGCCTGGTGTTGCTGCATTCTCGTTAATGTACTGGTCTAAAATTTGTTCAAAATTAATAGTTCTTTGATTAACATTAGCTTTTGTTTGTTCTGATTGTATTGACGCTATCTCATTATTTAATTTAATAACATCACTCATAGTTGAATTTATATTAGCTCGACCTTCTTCTGACATAGCTAGAACAATAAAATCAATTTTTGGATTACTTGTGCTTGTGCCTTTTCTAATATCTTGAGCTACAGAAGTTAAACTTAAACCACTTGTTTTAGCTTCTTCAACAATTAATGTCATCAAACCCTCATCAATTTTTTTATTTTGCTCAACTAATATTTTAAATTGTTCGTTAGTCGTTAATTTTGTTTTTGCTAAATTATTTTCTAATTTATCTCTTATTTCTTGAATTTTATTAAATATTTTACCGGGATTCATTCCTGGTGTATTTAACAAACCCGTAATCGTAGTAGGTAATAATTCTATAGCTGTATTTGTTGATGTTAAAAAATTTAAATGTTCTTGCTTTTCTTGAATTTTATTTTTTTCTTTAACAAAGTCTTGATAATATTTAGATGAAATAACAGATAATTTTGAACGAACATTGTGAGCAACAACTGGATCTATGTCTTTTAATCTTTTTGTAAATCCTAAAGATATAGCATCTAAATCGTCAGCTACAGTTTCATAATCATAATCATTATTTTGTGCTTCTGTCATATAATCTGTCATATCTTTGGCAGCTGCTAGTTCTATGTCATTAGCTAACGATTCAAAAGCAACACCTCTGGCAATTTTACCTCGCGCACCATATCCGTATTTACCTAATATGTTTTCACCGCGTTCTATTTTCTCTAAATCTTCTAAAGTTATCGGGTTTGTAGCTCCATAAATTGTTGCTTCTTCTTTAATATATTCCATACCTTGATCACTTAAAAACGATGACATTTGATCTAACATTTTCATAAGAGGAGCTTGACCTTCAATATGTTGCTTATACACACCTCCTATAGTATCGCTCATTGGAGAATATTTAGGACTTAAAAGTTGTCGTTGATATGTTCTTCTTTCTGCCATTATATAAAATTCATACCTCCACCGGCAGTATTAAACACACCTCCACTAAGAGGACTTGTTTGGCCGACAAACATAGGATTGACAGCTCGATTCATTGCTACATTACCAGCTGTATTTATTTGTGAAACATTGCCAGCTATACCAGGACTAGCTATAGCACCTTGTCCACCGACAAAACCTGGTGATTGTAATGCTCCGCTCATACCTAATTGTAAACCCGCCATTGCTAAGTTACCTAATGCTGATGCGTAACCTTGGCGTTTTGCAATATCTCCTTGCATTTCTAAATTTCTAGCTTCTCGATTAGCTTTCTCTATATCTAAAATTTCTTGCATTTCTAATATACCAACATCTAAAGCACCTGGCCTTAATACTTGTTGTTTATTAACAGTATTTATAGAACCAAAATATGGATTTACACCACTTGCATATCCACCGGCAATATTACTTGCTAAAGCTATTTTTGTTCTTCTTAAAACTTCAACGGCTTTTTCTTTTGCTTCTACAGCTTTTACACGACCTTCTAATCTTTTATCTCGTGCCAAAGCATCATAATATTTTTCTGTAGCTCTTGCATTAGCTCTAGCTTGAAAAAATTGTACACCGCTTAATAAAAAACTACCTACTGAAAATGCTGTACCTATACTCATTGACTACCACTCACACTATACTCTAAGGCCAACATTGTAAAAAATAATGGTTTCGTTTGGCTAATTGTTAATTGTACTTCTTTATTATAACCTAATATTGGCGTAACTCTTTTACGACCAGTAAACAAAGTTTCACTAGAATCTAAAGTATAAGGAAATTGTTTTAGGGGAATCTCTTTACCATTAATAGCAATGTTTTGTGTTAAATATAACATCGGACTTGCTTCAACAATCCTTTTTAATCTTCCGGTCATTGTACCCGTTGGTAATTTTGGTTCCGGTGGTAATGTTTTTGCTTCTACATCATAATGTAAACCAATCTCTACATAAGTTGTAGGGATTTGGTCTATAGTTATTTCCCCCGAAACAACATCTTTCGTACCCAGGAATATATCATCTCTAATAACTTCCACAGTTTCGCCTTCCAAGTGGGTAAGTCCTGAAACTGTTGTGCTGGTAGGTTTATTCCCGTCCACAGCCCCATCAGATAACTGATGAGAACAATCAGTAGTTCTATCATCGTCTAATAACTCCACATAATATTTAGTTGATTCTACAAAATTTGTCGTTGCAAGTCGAGTAGAATCTGTTGTTGTAACATTTAAATTATTGCTGCCAGGTGCATCACGAACGATGCTTACAACATTAGCAGCGGGATTGGCAACTGTAAATCCCGACACAGCATTCAATGCTGTATATATATTATCTGCTGTAGTATTGTTGTTTTGGTATGGTCTAAAAAAATGAGTATTACCACTTGCGCTGCTTGGGCTACCGCTACCAGCTGCTTCTGATTGTAAAGTAATTACAGTTCCATCGTTTTTTGTAAAGGTTAATTTCGTTCCTACTGCTATGTTAGCGTAATCAGTTACAGTTACAGTTGCCGTTACATTAGTTGCTATCGACCTTTTTGTAATTACATAAATATCAGTTATGTCTACTGCACAATCTTCAAATGTTCCTGATGTAATAAATTCACTAGGAGCAACAACTTTTTGTGTTCTATGAATAGAATAAGCAGCAATAGTGCCGTCAGTTGCATTCACTATCATCAATAAATCGCCATCATCTGTAGATGTTGCTCTGCGAAACGCCATCTTTACTGGATTTTTTAGTAAATGGCTAGATAATAAAGATATGTTATTTGATTGATAAGACAGCTCTACATCACTAAATAAAAATTCTCGTAATGCTTTGCCTGATCGTTGCAAAAATATAGTACCGCCTTCAGCTGCTATTGGCATAATACCTTCTTTTGATCCTGATTTGGTAGCTGCTTTAATTGTTAAGTTCCCTGGTGTTATTGGCTCACCTTCACCTTGCTGAACAAAAAATTCATTACCCGTAGAAAATATTTGCAAATCCCTACCAGAGCGTAAACCCGTAATTGCGTTAACACTATCTGTGCTGAGGACGGCAAAAATAGCATCATCATCAAGGGCTTCAGATTCTTTAAAATTAAAAAAATCTCCTACTTTTGAACCAAACAAAGCATTAGGTAAACTTTTAGAACCACCAAAATATAAACGACCTTCGTGAAATGTTCCGCTCCGCGGATAACCTCTTGATGTACTCCAAACATCTTCATACCCACCTTCAAAATTCCAGCTACCATTAGAAATAGCACTTGTATTAAAAAAAGGGATTTCCACAGTTGCTTTTACAACTGTAGCTGATGTAAATTCTATAATTCTTGCACGGCCAAAACCATTTTCATTATTAACATAATTACCTTCTTGACTATCTACGGCAAAAGTTGTTGTAGCGTCAGGTTGTGTTGTCCAATTTTCACTTACTGTTGCTACTTTAGATGAGCCAACATAATCAGATATATATCGTGTTTGACCACTACCCGTACCTCCAGTTGTTCTTATAGATGAACCTATATAAAGATCATCAGTAGAACTTGCTCCTGAATCAAGTGTAATTGTATTTGTTCCACCGGCTTGAGCTGTTCCGGTTCTTCCATTATGAAAAACAGATGAGGATGCTGTTAAAGTTGCTGTACCATCAATAGATGAAGGTGTTAATGTTCCTGGTGGATTGTTTGTTGTAACAGTAAACGCATATCTCGAAGATGTTAACGATAAAGATGTTACTGTCCAAGTTTGGTTATTAGCGCCCCTTACTACAGATACCGGATTTAAATCTTCGTGCATAAGTAT
>Ga0310343_10000332_pt1 | contig 22476 bp, 22 predicted proteins | sample HC15DNA2025_MG_FD_203519 | JGI IMG/M metagenome (GOLD analysis project Ga0310343, IMG submission 203519) | Marine microbial communities from station ALOHA, North Pacific Subtropical Gyre - HC15-DNA-20-25_MG | ecosystem: Environmental > Aquatic > Marine > Oceanic | place: Pacific Ocean: North...
CAACCGCGGAAGGTGGTTCCGAGGGCCATGCTTCTTTCGCTGTTGAGTTCGGGGTTGGCAGGTGCTGTCCTCATCGGTGGTACCTTGCTGGCCATGCCGGATCTCAAGGAGGCTCAAGCCATGAGCGACCCACTCATGCAAACACTCGAAAGCGTGGTCGGAGCTGGCTGGATGAGCGTCATTCGCATCGTCATTTTGATTTCCATCTTTGCCTGTGGCCTGGCCTGCATGTCGGCCACCAGTCGATTGCTCTTCTCCCTGGCTCGGGATTCCATGCTTCCCGGCTCCGGCTGGTTGGCCCGAGTATCTTCGGCGCAGGGTGCGCCACGCAATGCGATCCTACTGATCTTTCTGCTCTCTTCGCTTGTCATCGTTTTTCTCCCCCGCCTGGACATGATCACTCAAATATCGGCTGTGGCGGGCTACATGGGCTATGCCGGGATTGTGCTGGCTGTGTTGATGACCCGAGTCCCGCCGCCTACTGCTGGTTTTCGACTTGGCGCTGCCCGGCCGGTGCTGGGGACCTTGGCTTTCTTCTGGGTGCTTGGGGTCGTGCTGGCTCTGACCGTGCCGCCCAGCGAGATTGAAGGGTTTGAGACCCGACACCTTCCTGCCTGGTCGACCGCAGGAGGATGCCTGCTGGGTCTTTGTGTTTATTGGTGCCTGGTGCGCAAACGGTTGCTTAAAGGAAGGGCTGGGCCGCCTCGAGCAGCAGCCTCCAGCCAACAAAGGATTTAGAATGAACGAGATATCGGGACGAACAAACGTAAGCAGTGCCCGCTTTGGTGCGGGAGCTTCAGAGGGGCTGGGTAGGGAGTTGGGCCGTTTTCTGGTCACCACCATGGAAATCCCCTGGGGGTTGGTCAAGGAGCGGTTGGGAGCCGACCCTGCCCAAGTGCTCATGGTGGAAAACATGCAGATCGAAACCATTGAGCGTCAGCTTGAAAAGGTTGGTGAGGTGGATGCTGTCCTTGGGATCGGGGGGGGGCAGGCCATTGATCTGGCTAAATACATTGCCTGGAAACGTAAGCTCCCTCTGGTGACGTTGCCCACAGTGCTCAGTGTGGATGCCTTTGTGACCCCCGCAGCTGGTATTCGCCGAGGGCACCGGGTGGATTACGTGGGAGAAAGCAGCCCTGACCCGCTGGTCATCGACTACGATGTGCTGCGCACCGCACCGCCCGAACTGAACATTGCCGGGGTGGGGGACTTGCTTTCCATCCACACGGCCTGTTTCGACTGGGAGCTGGCGCAAAAGGCTGGTGTCAGTGAATATCCCTTTTCCCAAGCTGATGTGGATGCAGCTCGCCAGATTCTGGCCACCGTCATGGGGAAAGCCACGGCCATTCGCAGCTGTACCGATGAGGGGCTTCAAGCCATTGTCGATGGCTACATGCGTGTCAACACCCTATGCCTTCCAGCAGGCCACTATCGGGTGGAAGAGGGCAGTGAGCATTACCTCTTCTACGAACTTGAAGAGCGACTTGAACGCCCCTTCATCCATGGGTGGATCGTGGGCCTTGGGGTGCACCTGCTGAGTCGGCTGCAGGGCCGTCAACATGAGCAGGCAGTAGCCTTTATGAAGGAGGTCGGTCTGCCGCATCAGCCAAGGGATCTGGAAATTCAAAAAGACGACCTCCGTGCATCGTTGCTGGCCCTTAATGACTATGTTCAAGGTCGATCCGACTTGTGGTATACCGTCCTCAACGAACAGAAAATCACCCCGGCGTGGGTGGATGAAGCGCTTCAAACATTAAACTTCTAATCCTCGGGTGTCGGAGCACCTGGCGAACCCTTAAGGTTCTGGTTGATCCACGAGTTTTCCCTCACGCATGAGCACAAAACAGGGGAAGTTAAGATCAGGGGCATAACGGTTGACCAGCACTGGGTTTTTATCCACCCCGCTCATAGCTCACCTCCTTCTTTCTGAATGGATAGGTTGCTTGTGGCAGCATTTTGATTGGTTTTTCGACGATTCAGCCAACAGAGGACATCTTCTCGATCATAGCGGATGAGGCGCTTATTGAGATGAATTGCTTTGAGATCTCTGAACCGAGCCACCGCTTTAACGGACATCCCCAACAGTTGGCCGACTTCGCTTCGTTTTAGGTATTTCTGATTGCTACTCATAGGTTCCTTAGAGGGACAAAGAGTCCCCATCTAGAACCCATCATTGGGGTGGTAAGGATATATGTCATACGGTTTTTTTCACCTTTTTGAAAAAGCTGCAAAAAATTGGAGGAAAAAGTTTGCCAGAAAAAAAGCCCGTCGTCTGCTTTCCGGACTGAATTTTTTTTCGGCGTTAGGTCCGTAGGTGGAAGGATCGGGAAGGGGATTCAGCCTGCGGCCGGCTTGGCAGGAAGTCTTGCAGAACCTAGCGGTAAGACCTGAGGGAGAATGCTAGGGATTAAGCCTCACTGCACCACTCATAGAACCCTATGAGCAGTAGGGCGGCTGCTAGGATGGTAAAACAAAACATCATAACCACTGCAGTTGGGACCTACGTTCGTTTCGGCGTGTTTTGTTGGCAAGAATGGTGCCAACACTGGGCTGCAAATCACGCTTTCTGACCAAAGCCCCCTCGCCGACAATGCAGCGAAGGGGCCGTGTTTTCACTTATTGGAACTAACACAACGCGTGGGCTTGAGGGGGGAGAAAACCTAACAAAAACCGCCCCTATAACAGCAACGCACGCTTTTTGATCAACGGTGGCTGACTCTCACATCAACCACAACTCAATGTGGCACGTTAGTAAAACTAATCAATAGTAATTAGAAAATATTATCAAAACTAATAAGCTGATTCCGCTAGCTGATAAGAGGCCTCCGCTGGCTTGGGGGAGGATGCTTGGAATCCGCTCAAACTGAGGGCAACGATCGTCGCTCCTTTTGCGTAGACTCGGTGGATTGCGCTGGAGTTGTGGCCTAGAGCGACCATCGCCAAGCGCTCTGGCATTCCTATTGAGAAAGCGCGTTCGGCCCAAGCGTAGCGGTAGCTGTGAAGGCTTATCCCACTTAGACTGCAACGCTTGCACGCTCTGCAGAAGATGCTGGCCCTGTCTTTACTATTCATTCGCTGAAGGCTTGGGAGAATGAACCCTTTTTTGCGGCCGCACGTTTCGCTTTGAATGAGGCCTCTGAGTTCTGGGCTTAATTGTTGAGCCGCACGACTGCCAGTCTTCATCCGGTGATATTCAATGACTTCGCCTCGCAACTTTTCGATGCGGAAGTGGGCGGCGTCTGATTGGGCTCCCCCGGTTTCCCAAAGGATTTGGTGGAAGAGTTTCCACCTCCAGCTGCGAATGTTTGACAACAACCTTTGATGTTCAGCATTCGTTATTCCGCGTTTACTTTTGCGGGGTACGATAGGGTGGGAAATGATTCCCATCTCTGTGGCGAGTTTGTGGATGCACCCAAGGTATTGTTTGGTTTGAGTGCCCCCAGTTGAGTAGGTTGAGGAAGTCGCTGCCGCCTGTCTCAGTGATGGGGAGGTGTTTGAGTCTGTCCTATTGTGGCATCTTTAACCCACTGTGCTTAAGTTGTTTGGGTGATTCGCACCCAACGCTTGAGAAAAGGTTGAACAGTGCGTCCCACTTCATCTCATTTTGACTCATAGTATTTTTGTTGTTGCACGCTAGCTTGTAAAAACTTACAAGTTGTGCGTCTTCTATGGGGGGGCGCAGTGGCCGGCATTTGGACCTGTTTTATGCCCAGCCATCTCACCTGAAGCACGCTTAGCTCAGTGGTAGAGCACTGCCTTCACACGGCAGGAGTCGCTGGTTCGAACCCAGCAGCGTGCACCATCCAAATGCTTCTACTAATTCTCTGTAAACAACTACAATGCAACATTTAGTCTATTGAAAAAAATCTCCAATGATGTTTTGCATAACAAAAAAGCATAACTTGTTTGTTTCTATCAGTCATGTTTACTGGTATTTAATCACGTCATCGCTGTGGGGTGAATTTGTAGAGGAGACAAGAAGTAAGTAGTTTTGTGAACAGAATTTCGAAGCCTCTAAATTCGGCAAGTCTGCATTTTCTGAACCGCAATTAACGCCTTACTTGGGGGGGCAAAATAATAGGCCCAAATCAAAGGGTAGCAATGCTACCACAAGCAAATTCAAAGGGCACTTTACCTTCAAACGACCAGTCAACTTGGCTAGGAAAGCTATTTTGAAATAGAAACACCTTTGCGTGACTTGGGATCATCTAGTTTATTTGGAGATGTCGCCCATTCCTGCTTAATCACCATTCTGGGAAGCGGATTTGAGACAGTCGGGCGGACATTCAACATCCTCATTTGTAACCTTTATCTGACCTTTTTGATCAAATGGTTAGGTCTACTATTTCACCCTTACAAAAAGGCAGCGCGAATATTTCTTGAAGCCTAGAATTCGGTCGGAAACAAGCTTACTGTTGTGTATAAAATCATTTTCTACATTGATATACTCTAAATAGTATTGAGATACACCTTTTTGATTTGTTTCCGAAAGAAAAATATGTATTGTTCGATATGCTGTTTGAACGACGGAAAAGAGAGGTGGGCTTAATCCGGCGTATTAAAAATTGGGCATATGAGCTCCTACCAATAGCAGAAGATTCTGTAGTTAGCGTGATGGAGTTGGAGTGCACCGAGGAAGGATGTCCACCTGTAGAAACAATAATTGCGGCGATGGAAAAAGGAAAGCCAACACGCCAATGGAAAATCCACAAGCCTATATCAGAAATTACACGCCAAAATTTGTCAGATATTCACCAGGACAATTACTCTGAAGATGCAAACTAGTGACAATTTGTCACGGTTAAATGCAGCTTGCTGACAATAACTCTTGAGCTAAAAGGGAGGATATTCTTGCCAAGCAATAATTCCTTTCCTAACGGAATGTGACATCCGCAAAAGTTTTGAATAGCGGCTTTCAAAGCAAGAATCATGTCAATAACGAAGATTCCAATAGTTTGCGTTTGTGGTTTTCTTGGATCAGGAAAAACGACCCTGCTAAGAAATTGGAGGCGGGACAAGACTTTAAGAGCGGCTCCGCTCATTGTTCATGATTTGAGCGAATTTGGTCTGGATGCGAAAACTCTGGCTGATGAAGGCTCCCAACCTGTCCCTGGTCGTCTAGTCGATGGAATCGCAGCATTACACGGTAAACATGCGCGAGAGAAATTATTTGAATCCATAGGCATCACATTAAAAGATATTATTAAGGTAGCACCTCAAGCGTCGCTTGTTTTATGCGAAAGCACAGGAGCGGCATTACCTTGGTCCTTAATAAAGGCGCTTACTCAGGACAATAGGTTTTATCTTCGGCACTTTATTGTGACGGTAGACGCACTTAGCCTGCACAGAGACTTTGCAGACGGAAAGCTTTTGTTAAACGATTTGTCGCAAATTCAAGATATTGGAATACGAAAAGCCTCTGAAGTTCTTAAAGAACAAGTTCTCTTTTCCAATGTAATACTTCTCACAAAAATCGACACCGTCCCGAAAGAACCGCTTGAAGTTCAAATCAAAACTCTTCAAGAAATTTGCCCTAATATCACGATTGGTCTTTCTGCACATGCAGGAATTCAACTTACACAGCTTGACTCAACTTTAGCGCCTGAGATCAGTTCTTTAGAGAAACAGGCCGACAGTCTGGGCCTTAACAAACAGGGGGCTCCTACAGCTAATAGCGTTGATGCAATTGTGTTTCGCGACCCCCGCCCTTTTCATCCAAACAGATTGTATCAACTTGTCTGTAATAATCTAACGACAGGGCTTTATAGAACCAAAGGGTTTATTTGGCTTGCATCACGCCCTGGACAGGCTCTGATGTGGCAACAATCAGGTAGTCAAATCGACCTTGAATTTATCGGATACTGGCGAGCTGAAATTGCACAAAATCGGGATGGGAAATTATCCGACGAAGAGGTCCAAGGCTTGAGAGCCCAACTTATTACTAAAGATCCCATTTTTGGAGATCGTTACAATGAATTGACTTTAATTGGTATGCGTGACGGGCGCGAATTGTTTGTTACTGGCCTCAAGGAGGCATTGTGCACTGAAGAGGAAATAGCAGCTTGGGAAAATGGAGAGGAATTTGACGATCCTTGGCCCCAAACTTTTCGTCAAACATGATTTATCCTTAACACGGAACTAAGAAGCTTGTAGAAACAGAAAACCGTAAACACTCATGTCTCTTTAATTTTTCGAAAATGTTTTGTGCACGACCTGGATTGCTAATAATGGTAACATATGTTTTGCATAAACCAAACTTCTCCCCGGTAGTTTTATTGCATTTTCACTTGCGAATAGACTGTATGAATTCGTCAAGCAGGTGATCGTCCATTTTAATTAAATGCCCTTTCTCGGGAAATTTGCCCGTAATAATATCGGAAATATATTCCCCGAAGGCTTTAATTCTCTCTTGTTGTAGACGTTGATTCTCTTGCAAGAAATTCCGGTAAGCCTTTGCATGCCTTGGAAGTCTATCGTCATAGTCGCCCAGTATGTCGTCAGAGAACAAAAACTGGGTGTCGCAGCCGCTTCCTGACCCAAGGGACATCATTATTAAAGACGTCTCCTTACTAAGCCAAGAAGCCAGGTTGTGAGGAACACACTCCAATTCTGCAGCATAGGCTCCCGCACTTTCCAATCTCTTCGCGTCATGGTAAAGCTTTTTTGCCTCGTCGATCGATTTGCCTATGGAGCGGTAATTTGTCCAAGTTACATGCCTAGGAACTAAGCCCAAATGGCCAACAACAGGAATTTTCTCTCGCGCCATAGCTTCTATCAAATACGGACTTCCTGAGCAATAAACTGAACTGGCACCTATCTCTAGCGCTTTAAAGGAAACACGAATAGCCTCTTCAGGTGAAGCCAAGCCATGGGGGGTAGAAACGGACAAGAAACTTAGAGGAGCAGCTTTTACTATTGATGGAAACTTATTTTGACTTTCTGGCGAGTCAAAACTGCTACTTATTAAATCTATTCCCGCCTGCTCGGCTGCGGCAGCCTCCTCCGGGGATTTAATATGAATATGTGAAAGACAGCGTTTGCCTTTTAAGGTTAGCAGATCGTGAACAGTATATTTTTTTTGAACTCTTAGCATGGACTTTGAAAAGAATTTCTCGACTAGTTTTATACGAATCCTATCCCTAATGGCTTATAGGTGTGGAGACAAATTAATTATCATCTTGGTTTTATATTTAATTGCTTGGCTAGTATGAACGAAGTAAATTTAATTTCGTGGTTTTCAATATTGGGCAGCCGAGCTCTGGGCGAAATAGCAAATCAAAAGGCTTATCAGATTACGAGGATTGAAGCAATTTTCAAGAATATAACAACGGATACCAACAACTCATTTTTGCGTTCATTAGAAAAACCTAGCCCGGTGATTATAGTAGAATCTAAGATGATTTTATTTAACCGTTTCACGCACTGTATGTGCGTATGTGCAGCGCGTGTGCCGAGCCTTTTCGAGAGTTCCCTTTAAAAATAAAAAAATAAGGGATCATCAACACTTTAGCACGGGATTAAGCCATGGAAAGCAGGGGTGTAGCGTTGTGATTTAACTACCATTATAAATCACTCCAGCAGTAGCTGTTTCTTGCAAATATATCTCCGACAATTCGTTGAGTTTGGGTTTGATTTTATTCCACAGGTACACTGCAAGATTTTCAGTTGTTGGAAGAGTTAGTCCTGGAATGTCATTCAAATAATGATGATCCAAATCTTCAAGGATTGGACAAACAATCTCCTTTATTGTCTCGTATGCCACCACCATGCCTGTTTCAGGGTTGACACAACCTTTACAACGTAATTCTAAATGAAAAGTGTGTCCGTGTATTCGGTTGCATCTATGATCTTGCCCTAAAGAATGCAGTCTATGAGCGGCATCAAAGGTGAACTTTTTGAAGACAATCATTACACATAGAATAAATGAATACGTTAGGTTGAAATATTAAATTATACACAGTCTTGACAGGCCCCATAAATAAAAATCTCATGTTTACTCATAACAAAACCAGGCGGTAAAAGCTTGGTGAATCCGCCAGGGCATCCGTGGAGGTCGAACATTGTATGACAATCTTCGCAAACAAAATAATGAGTATGCTCATCACGTATCTTCTCATAGTGAGGAGCCAGGCCCTCCACTTCTATTTTGCGTATCTTGCCCTCTTTTGAAAGAGCTTTAAGGGCACGGTAAACAGTAGCTAATCCCAATCCCGGGACAATATTAGAGGCTAATTCCCACAGAACTTTAGCCGGAGCAGGCCGCCCTAATTCGTCCAGGACTTGATAAATGGAATTTTGCTGTGAGGTCCTTGTTTTCAATAGTTTAAATATTGGTTATTTGTATATATACTATTAACGGTGAAAGAAAAATCAAGGAAAAGCACAAAAAACAATAATTTTGTTTTGTAGAAATTCATTCTTAACACTAAAGAGGTAATTTTTTTCTATATTGGGTGAGGTAGGTTCCAAGAAAAATTAGGAACCCGGTTAAAACAATCACCGGGCCCGGGGGAACATCATAGGAATTTGAAATCGATAAGCCGATTAATGAGCTAACAAGCGCGGTAGCAATGGAGACGATAGTTATTCCGAACATTGAACGGCTAGCTAATGAGCCTACAGCTCCTGGCACAATTAGCATTGAAGTTACAAGGAGAACTCCTACAACGCGGGAAGACACTATTACAACAGCTACAACAAGGAACATAAAAAAATAGCGCAGTTTTTTTACAGGCACCCCTTCCGCGTGAGCCATCTCCTCGTTGAAAGTCCATTTTCCTACTGATAGCCAATTCCAAAAAATAAAAATAAAACTTATTAAACTTAATATCAACAAAAGGAGGCATTCGATTTGATTAACGGCTAATAAGCTTCCAAAAAAGAATTGATCCAAATGGCCAGAATAACCTTCTCGAAGTGAAAGCACCAAAACACCTAATGCAAATGCAGCTACATAACAAACTCCAACAGCAGTATCGGAATCAATACGGTTGTTTTCTGATAAATACGTTATTCCGGCTGCAACGGACACAGTAAAGATGAAGCTTATTAGGTAACTTATTAGTGATGGAGAAGCACCGTTTGTCACGAAGATAACACCAATGGCTAGCCCGCCTAAGCTGGAATGAGCTAAGCCATCGGTAGAGAAGGAAAGCCTTCGAAGGACAACAACAGGTGCAATTAGACCGCAAGTTAAACTCATCAATATAGCTGCTAGAACGGCACGACGAAGAAAGCCGTAATCCAAAATAGAATGTAATTCACCCCAATTCATTTAAGCAAAAGAGCAAAATATCTTCCATTACTATGAAAAATGGTTCAAAACAAACAATTCACAACCTCATTAATTAATTAAGCATTCTTCCCAGCTGAGTTCTTTATTTATATAGGCAATTCGTTTTGAAAACCGAGAAACAACTGGTATATCATGACTAACCAAAATGATCGTTACACCTTCCTTTGAAAGGTTGTTCAAAATGTTACAGAATCGGGAATGTCCATTCTGGTCAATGCCGGTTGTTGGCTCGTCCAACAAGACAGCCGACGGCGACCGCATTAAGGCACGTGCCAGTAAGCATCTTCGCTGTTCGCCTCCGGATAAATTCACATAACTCGTCTTTAAATGCCGGTCTATACTTAAAAATTTCATTAAAGCTTTAGCTCGTTCAATAGTTTGCCTTCGCTTCTGCCCGAAGACTGCCCCTGATTGTGCCGCACCTTGGATTACGATTTGAAGCGCACTAAAGGGGTTGCTTTCATTTATGTATGCACTCTGGGGGACATACCCAATTATAGGTTGTTTCTGTCGGGCAGGAGCGTACCAAGATATGTTCCCTTTTGTTGGCTTGAGGATGCCAACAAGTGTACGGAGAAAAGAGGTTTTGCCTCCACCATTAGGGCCGACAACACCAAGAAATTCTCCTTGGCGGACTGAGAGGCTGATATTTGCTAGAACACGTTTCCCGCCTAAGTCAAGATTGAGGTTTTTCACGTCTAACGCAACTGTATCATTCATCACTTTTTTTTGCCCCTTCTGATAAAACCTTGCTAAGGGTCGCTAGATTTCTCATTTGCCTTTGTAAGTATGTCGTATCCGGAGATTCAGGTAGAATGGTTTCACATGGGTCCAGCTTTTCGACACGGCCATTAATTTCCTTTGCTATAACAATTGCAGGCCGGTCCGGCAATTGTGGCTCTGCGAAGATGACATTTATTTTCAATTTCCGCATTAGATTTACTAATTTTTTTAAATAGGACACGGAAGGTTCATCACCTGGAAATAATTCAACAACACCAGCTAATTGAATTTCATAACGTTTAAACAAATACCCAAACGCACCATGGAAGGTGACAACACTAGGATTTGTGAAATCCTTTAATTTACTAGAGAATTCCGCATGAAGCAGTTTAAGTTTATTTAATAATTCATCCTTTCGCTTATGGAATAATTGCTTACTGCTGGGATCCAATTCCTCGAATTGATCAGAGATTTCTGCTACAATCTTTTGTGCTATAATAGGATCGAGCCACACATGAGGATCAGCATCTACGGTAGGATTGTTTTCCTCATTTTTTGGCACTGCCATTTCAATCATGCCTTGTTTTTTTGATGGGTGAAAATTAGCTATAGTTTCAATCCCCATATCTGAGACCCTTAGTTTTTTTTGCCCAGCTTTAAGCGGTATTTTATCGATCCAAGCATCAAGCCCAAAACCAAGCATTAAAATAAGCTGCGCCTCGTGCGTGGTTTTCACCATTGAAGGAGTCAGTTCTACTGAATGAGGATCTGCACCCGGGGGTGTCAAGCATGTAACATTAATTTGATCACCTGCCAGCTGGCGCGCAAAATCGTACAAAGGAAAGAATGAGGTAACAACAATAGGCTTGTCCTCATTTGACTTTGAATTATTGCTAGGGCCACAACTGGTAATTAGTAGCAAAAAAAATATAACATTCCGACCTTTCAATATTGGTTCGTAAAGATGACTCATAATTCTGTCGATATTACGTTTAAACATAAATAGACGCGTTTGTGTATTGTAGTAATTAAGGGAAAAATTGCGGAAATACTTGTGTATTTTCAAACTATATTGATTCAGCCGGATCTACGCTTTCTACCCAATCAGGGAATGGGTCCTCAAATGTTTTTACCCAATTTTCAGGGCCTAATTCCATTTCATCATCACGAAGTAAGCAGGAATCTAATTTGTTTTTGATTTCATGCTCATTTATGTCTCGACCAATTATTACAATTTCTTGACGCCTATCCCCCCACGGTTCTACCCACAACTTTCTAACTTCCTGCCTTTGTTCATCATCGTCATACCATTCCGTTTGATCGGTGGCAGCCCACCAAAATCCCGCTGCTTCTGTTCGGCATGCAGCTCCAGCTTGTGAATAGTTCCCTGCCAAGTCCATTCTGGTTGCTAACCAGAAAAACCCTTTACTACGCAAAACCCCAGGCCAATCGCCCTCTAAAGCCTTCATAAATCGATCCGGGTGAAAGGGCCTTCGTGCTCTGAATACAAAACTACTGATCCCGTATTCATCCGTTTCAGCTTTTTCTTCACCGCGTAATGTTTTAAGCCATCCCGCTGACTCTTGGGCTTTCGTCATATCAAACAGGTTGGTGTTTAGTATTTGTTCTAAAGGTATTTGAGAGTATTGTGTGGAGTGTATTCGAGCATTTGAGTTGAGGGAGCGTATCTGTGCAATAAGTTGCCCTAGGTCAGCCTTTTCTAGTAGGTCAATTTTGTTAATAATTATTACGTCAGCAAATTCTATCTGTTCTACTAGTAGGTCTACCACGCATCTATCGTCTACTTCATCTCGTGCTTGTTTTCGATCTAACAAGGAGTCCTCCGAACTGTAGTCTCTAAAAAAGTTATACCCATCAACTACAGTCACCATTGTATCTAATCTGGCTAGGTCATTGAGTTGGTTTCCTTGATCATCCTCGAAAGTGAATGTTTCGGCAACTGGTAGCGGTTCAGATATACCAGTACTTTCAATAATTAAATGGTCAAAACGATTTTCCTTTGCTAATTGAGATACTTCTATCATTAAATCTTCGCGAAGTGTGCAGCATATACACCCATTGGACATTTCGACTAATGTCTCGTCTGTCCGACTTAAACTTGCACTTCCATTTTTAATAAGGGAAGCATCGATATTTACCTCGCTCATATCATTTACTATGACAGCAACCCGCAAATTTTCACGGTTGTTAAGAATATGATTAAGAAGCGTGGTTTTTCCACTGCCTAAAAAGCCCGATAAAACAGTGACTGGAAGTTGGTTTTTCATTTTGGTTATATATCATCAGGCGAGTACGGAAAACTCACAATATCTACCTTGATTTTATATAAGATTTTTTATCTGAAATATAGAGAGTTTTCCATTCTTCTGGCCTACTGCAAGGAGTCCATTTTTAGACCAGCTTATGGAAGAAGCCGGGGAAGATAGAAGACAACCACCTACAATTTTGTTATGTTTTAGAGGCTCCCAAACAACTAAACTATTATCCAAATCTGTAGATACCAAAAAAGGCCCATCTGGTTGAAAAGCCAGATTTGTAATCTTATTGGAGTGTGCCTCATATTGTTTTGGTTGTCTTCCTTCTGGCCCTTTACCACTACAATCCCAAAGGCAAACAGAATTCCCACCCCCGGTAGCTAACCAACGCCCGTCCATTGACCAGCTCAATTGAAGAACTTTAGTGGGAAAGCCCCACATTTGTGCGTCAGCGCCAGACTTTACTCTCCAAAAATGAACAGTAGAGTCTTGTTCCCCTGTTGCAATGTATTTGGCATCTGGACTCCACGCCAAAGCTAAACTTGACCCCTTCCATTCATACTTTCTTGGTTGGCGTTGTTTTTTGGGAACATGAAGTGTAATACCATTATATGCTGCGACAGCCAATCCGGATCCATCTGGATTCCAACCGATATCAGCGATAGTGCTGGAGTGATCGGCAGATTCATAAATCAGGTTGTAATCATCATTCCAGATTTTGACTGTACGGGACGCACCAGATGCCAGTTGTTTTGTACACGGATTATATGCGACGTTAGAAACCCAATCGCCGCCTGCGTCTAGCTCTAAAAATTTCGCCTTTGACGATGAGTCCCAAATTGAAACTTTTGAATCTTGGCCTGCTGTAGAAAACTGTGAGGCGTGCGGGTTCCATGAAACAGAATTACATCCAATTTTGTGATTCCCTATTGGTTCGCAACTTTTTAGACGTTTTTCAATATCCACTAAAAAGACATATCCTTCCACAGTGACTGCAGCAATTTGTTTGCTGCATGGGGACCACGCTAAATCAATAATATAGTCATTTAATACAAATTCATTTTGTAATTGTACAGTATCCCGCTTTAATTTCGAAGGATCTACGTTAAGCACAGTCGAAAACCTTCATTTAGCGTTTTTCGGTCTAAATTTCGCCCTATGAAAATGAGAGAATTACTCCGTTCGCCTTCTTTCCACGGACGATCTTCCTGACCATCAAACAACATATGAACGCCTTGGAACACGTATCGATTGCCAGAATCAGCAAATGAAAGGACACCTTTCATTCGAAAAATATCTTGCCCTTTGTTTTTAAGTAAATCGCTTAACCACTTCTGAAATTTCTCAAGGTCTAAATCGCCTGGAGTATTAATACCAACAGAAGTGACATCCTCATCATGTTCGTGATCTGGCTTGAATTCACGGGTAACGAGGGGATCAACTTTGTTTTCGGATGCATCAGTAAAATTAGAGGCAAATTCATCTGGATGATGTTCAGTATATAAGACATAGGATCCATCGCTTGGAATTTTTAAAACATATTCATTTTTCTTTTGCTGAAGCTCAATTGAGATTAAATCCTCACATGGTTCAATTATGGCCCCCGATTCTAAATTGATTGGGTTATCCGAAAAGGCTAATACAGCTTTCTCAATTGTTTCGTTAATCCCGGAATCAGTGCTTTCATTTGTTTTTCGCAAATTAATATTCATGGCAGGATCGGGACCTTGATTTAAGGTAAAGTTATAATAACCCTTTTTGAATTCGAATAAACCACCCCATTCAAATGGGTATTCTGGTTCCATAAACTTTGGATCAACTTCCAAGGCGCGATCTAAATCAAAACCTCCAATATTGAGAATCTTTTGGATATCGATATTTGCATCCTTGGTGCGATAAATCGTTGCAGCCGAATTCATTATACGCAAGCGTTCCTCAAGGCGGTCGAGTTCCCCTTCACTTACTAAATCCGTTTTGTTTAATAAAATTATATCCGCAAACGCAATTTGTTCCTTCACTTCATCGCTATCGTCGATATGTAATATTACGTGTTTCGCATCAACCAAAGTGATAACTCCATCCAATGACAAAGCTTCGCGGAGCTCGTCATCCATGAAAAAGGTTTGTGCCACTGGGCCAGGGTCTGCCATCCCGGTTGTTTCAATTAAAATGTAGTCAAAACTATCTTTACGTTTTAATAGGTTGGATAAAATTCGAATAAGGTCGCCTCTCACGGTGCAGCAAATACACCCGTTGTTCATTTCGAAAATTTCCTCTTCGGCCCCAATAACAAGATCATTATCAACACCGATTTCACCAAACTCGTTCTCTATGACGGCAATTCTTTTACCATGATTCTCTGATAGGATACGATTGAGCAATGTTGTTTTGCCTGAGCCCAAAAAACCGGTTAGGACGGAAACTGGTGTACGCTTTTCTTTTTCTGACATATTTGTTTTTCAGTGTTTGTGGTCCGAAAGACTGACTCTACTTCTTATCTCAGTGAGCAATGTTGTCAACCTAAAATGAGAACAGATTCTCATTTGCTTGACAAATCCTGGTAATTGACGTTCTTGGTGAAGTCGTTTCTGATTTATTAAAATGGAAAGGAAGGGATGACCCGAGTAAATGGAACACACATTAGCGAAAAATTTGATTCTTGATCGTTTTGTCAATAAATTATTAGCCTATCCACTAGCAGCTTTGACCACACTTTTAGCTCCACCTATAATAGCCGTTCTGCTAGCTAACACTATTGCTGACAATTTAAACGCTACTGTAAGTCATGCAATGGGTCCCATTCTTGGGCAGATAAATTCCTTACCACAACCGATAAATTATATTTTAGGGGAGAATTATGGAATTATTTCAATGTTGCCATTCTTGTTTCTTTACGCCCTTCCAACTGTGCTGATATTTAGTGCAATTTTTTCTTTTTACACAAAAACTGGTATCTTAAATAGAGCATCAAATAGCCTAAATAATTTATTCATCCCTTTTGGTGTAGGTGGCCATGATATTATTCGCGTTATCATGGGTTTTGGATGCAATGTTCCAGCGGTAATCGCAACCCGTTCATGTTCAGTTTGCACAAGAGGAAATTGTATTTCCGCTATTTCCTTTGGTTCTGCATGCTCTTACCAACTTCCAGCAACATTAGCAATATTTAGTGCTGCAGGAAAAACTTGGTTAACTCCTTTTTATTTACTGGTATTGGCTGCCACGACATTAATTTACATTAAATCCTCAAAGTCGGTTCTTACTCAACAACGAGGAGAATCTTATAAAGCAACTTTAAGGCAAAATCCAATGATTCCCAACTGGAACACCATCTTTCGTGAAGTAAGTGTTAGCTTTAATGAATTTATAAATGTGGCTTTACCCGTTTTTATTATCATCTGTGTTATCGCAGGCCTTTTACAATATTCTGGTTGGTTGACTCAACTAACAGGCGCACTTGGTCCATTCATGTCCTTATTTAAACTTCCCCCAGAAGCTGCTCTTGCAATTGTTTTAGGATCGATTCGGAAAGATGGTTTGGCCGTGGGCCTTTTGAATGGTGATATGTCAGGAACAAAATTATGGATAGGGACCACAGGTGAACTTTTTACCTCAGTATATCTTGCAAGCGTTTTTCTTCCTTGCCTTATAACACTTTTGGCAATTTGGCGTGAAATGAAAATAAAATTTGCTGTTAAATTAGTGATTCGCCAATCTTCGTTTGCAATAGTTTTTTCTATTATAATTGGATGGGTCAGCCATTTTATAAGTAAAATTTAAATTCATAAATTAAAACATGGTCTATGCAACAAATAATGAGTTCACAAAACCCACTTGAAGGAGAGAGAATAAAGGTCCCCCAAAAACCTCAGAAAATCGCCATCATCTCTTGTATACACGGCAACATGGCTGCCTTGGAAGCTGTTTGGGATGACATTCAGAAACAGAACGTAGACAAGGTTTACTGTCTCGGCGATTTGGTTGGATATGGGCCTTTCCCTAATGAAGTTATAAAATTTGTTCAGCAAAATAATTTGACCACCGTTTTAGGGTGCTGGGACGAAGGTATTGGAATGGAGCAAGAGGATTGTGGGTGTAAGTTTATTACTGAAGAAGATGAAAAGTACGGCCATGCTGCGTTCGAGTGGACTCGCTCTGAGATTACGAAATCTAACAGGCGTTTCCTAAGCGAACTATATTTTGGCCAGCGTGTTACTGATACAAATGCAGGAACACTACTCATGGTTCATGGTAGCCCTCGCAGCACTGGGGAATACCTCATGGAATCCACGCATGATCTTATTTTATTTGAACGCGCTGCATCGGGCGATTGCGATGTGCTAATATGCGGGCACACTCATGTTCCTTTTTCAAAAAAAATACAAGGAACCATGCGGGTCACAGCAGAATTAGGTCTTAAAGACCAAATCCAAAAAGACATATATATCGCCAAAGGCGCAAGTCCAAAGGAGGTAGTTCTTAACCCTAAATTATTAATAAATGCCGGCAGTGTTGGAGAACCGCGCCATGGTGGTATAGAAGCAACCTATGTGATATTTAATACAAATTCAAAGGATGTTCAAATAAGAGAAGTTCCTTATGATGTTAATCAAACCATTAGCGCTCTAAAGAAATCAGGGTTGCCAGAAGTCTTCGCTGAACGCCTTCTCAGGGGCAAAGAGTTTGCGGAGAAGAGTAAAGATATTGTCTGTGTTTGCTGAAAAACAATTTATTTACACATTCACATAAAAATTACCATTATTATTTGGATCCCAGCAGTGTTTATTACGTTCTGCTGAAAAACCCGCAAATCCAAACAAATCACAAAAAATCCTAATGCAAAAACACATAATAATTTGGATCTTAACAATTTTTTTGCCGCACATGATTGAAGCAGACACAGGAAAAGCATCTTCACCAATTATTCCGATATCCGATTTCTTCAAGAACCCTTCCGAGGTTGCGCACTCCATTTCACCGAAAGGCGATTTCATTGCATTTCTCAAACCTTGGAACACTCGCATGAATATTTTTATACAAAAAATAGGTGCGAAAGAACATAAGCGTGTAACTTCCGTTACCGACCGGGATATTCCAGGCTTTTTTTGGGCAAACAACGATCAGTTAACCTACACACTTGATAGTGGAGGCGATGAAAACTTTCATATATTTATTGTTGATCGAGACGGATCAAATCTTAGAGATTTAACTCCACACGAGGATACCAGGGCTTCAGTGATTGATGATTTGCCTCAGCATCCCAATCATATGTTGATTCAGCATAATCATCGTGATAAACGTGTTTTTGATGCATATCGTGTCGATCTAACAACGGGCGATATGGAGCTGCTGCTTGAAAACCCAGGGAATTATACTTCATTTCTGGCTGATCATGAGGGCAAGCTACGGTTAGTTACGAGTACTGATGGGGTTAGCACTAGTATACTCTATCGAAATACCGAAGAACAACAGTTTCAAATTATTCTAACTACGAACTTTAAGGAAAGTGTTGATCCCTTATTTTTCACATATGACAATAAAAGCTTTTATGCCTCTTCAAATCTCGGGCGCGACAAAAAGGCTATTGTAATCTTTGACCCTATAAAGGCTAAGGAATCAGAAGTCATTTTTCAACATCCGCAAGTTGATGTTAGTAACCTCTTACGGTCTGACAAAAGGAAGGTCATCACAGGTGTCTCTTTCACGGCTGCACGTCGCGGGTATCAATTTTTCGATGAAGAACGTCGCAGTATTCAAGAATGGCTCGAACAACGCCTTGATGGCTTGGAAGTAAGTATTGCTAGTGCAAATTTAAATGAGGACAAATACTTAATTCGTAGCCACAGCGATCGTGATCGTGGCTCTTATTATTTTTACGACCATGTAAGCAAAACCTTACAACATCTAGTAGACGTTAGTCCATGGATTAAGTCAGAACACATGTCTCCAATGAGGCCAGTCGTTTACCAATCAAGGGACGGCATCATTATACACGGGTATCTCACCCTACCATTGGGTGTTGCTACAAACAGTTTGCCTACAGTTGTTCTGCCGCATGGGGGCCCATGGGCCCGCGATACTTGGGGGTTTCGCCCTGATGTTCAATTTTTAGCTAATAGAGGGTATGCGGTTTTTCAAATCAACTTTAGGGGATCAACTGGTTACGGACGCCAATTCTGGGAAATGAGTTTTAAGGAATGGGGGAGAGCTATGCAGGATGATATTACTGACGGTGTTAATTGGCTGATTAATCAAGGGATCTCGGACCCTGAACGAATTGGGATTTTTGGCGCTTCGTATGGCGGATATGTTGTTTTAGCTGGGCTTGCATTTACACCCGAGTTATATGCATGTGGGGTTGATTACGTTGGTGTTTCGAATTTGTTCACCATCCTAGAAAATATACCACCTTACTGGGAACCAATGCGGGAAATGATGTATGAAATGATGGGGCATCCAGAAGCCGATTCGGACTTGTTAAGATCAGTTTCGCCTGTTTTTCATGCAGATAAGATAAAAGTTCCGCTTCTTATCGCCCAAGGCGCCAATGACCCTAGAGTGAAAAAAACGGAGTCCGATCAGATGGTTGCAGCAATGAGAGAGAACGGCGTTGAAGTGCCTTACATGATTAAAGAAAACGAAGGTCACGGGTTTAGGAATGAAGAAAATAGGTTCGAAGTTTACCGCGCTATGGAGCAATTTTTCCAAAAAAATCTTGGTGGTCGCAGCGGTATTGGACATGACTTACTAAGCACCTTAAATTAATTTATTTGGTTCCCTTTACAATAATGGATATAAAAGTACGGTTTCGTTTTGTGGCTTTTATTGAACATTCCTCTATAATTTAAATTATTTTTTTACCGCTTCACAGGCTAACCACTTGTTTCCCAACAGCTATAAAGACTGTTTTTTCATTTACATTGTAGTTTTTCTCGGTTTTATTTGAGAACGCGTTCTCAAAATGTTATTTACTGTTCCTCCGTTTTGAATTCCTTTTGAAAAAGTATTATGTTAAAACCAGACCAAATACTCGACAAATACTACCTCGAAGCCCGGCGCGACCTCCTCGAAATAGCCGCATTGCTTGACCGTTACGATGCCGCTGTTGAACGTGGGGGCTCTCTGCCGCAGAAAGATAAGAAACACGCCGTTCTGTTTAAATCTTTGTTGTATCTAGGTCATTCGAATTCCTCAACCGGTAGTCGAACCGAAACCTTGCTTGATTTTTTTTCCGAAATCTAAACTGGAATTCATATGCAAATTATACAACCACACTATCACGCTATCGCACGCACTGCCCAAGATTATGAACGTATGGCCATGTCTGGAGTTGTCGCAGTATGCGAACCAGCCTTCTGGGCTGGATTTGATAGGCGCCATCCAGAAACATTTATCGATTACTTTGCACAGATTGCGGAATTTGAACCAACACGTGCTGCTCAATATGGTATTCGTCATTATTGTTGGGTCGCTGTAAATCCAAAGGAAGCTGAGAACAAGGAACTGACTCAGAATGTATTGAAAGCCATGCCAGAGTTTTTACAAAAACCTACCTGTCTTGGCGTCGGCGAAACCGGTCTTCACAAGTCCACGCCTAACGAGATTGATGCATTGCAAGCTCACGTGGAAATAGCCATGCAGCATGAACAACTCGTACTGATTCACACCCCGCATCTATCGGACAAATCACATGGTACAAAAACCGTCCTAGAAGTTCTTGATGGCCTTAAAATTGATCGCAATCGCATCTGGATTGATCACGTAGAGGAAAATACCGTGAAATCCGTCCTGGATGCTGGATATTGGGCAGGAATGACATTGTATCCTGTTACGAAATGTAGCCCACGACGAGCTGTGGATATTCTGGAAAAATACGGCAATGAGAGACTTCTGGTCAATTCATCCGCAGATTGGGGACCCAGTGATCCATTCACCTTGCAGGAATGCATACTTGAATTCAAACTTCGTGGCCATAGCACGCAGGAGGCTATTGAAATCTTTCACAATAACCCTTGCAGATTCCTTGGCCAAAACCCTAAGTGGGATATTCCTCTTATTCAACTGGTTACACAGTAATGACGCCGATCATACTGTTCACTGGATTCCTTGGAGCAGGTAAAACAACTTTTATCCGTGACTTGATACCTGCTCTTATCGCGTCCGGACATGAACCGTATGTCATTCTTAATGACTACCAAAATGCAAGAGTTGATGCCTTAGCTCTGCAACAAGTAGTTAGACGAGTCATCCCAATTTCCGGGAATTGCATTTGCTGTGGTTCACGGGATGAGTTGTTCAATTCTCTCGAAACTGCGCCTCTTAATAAACAATCAGTTATGCTTGTTGAGGCTAACGGCACAGCAGATGCTATTCAACTTATTCAACTGATTAGCAGTGATCTCCGAGCGGTAAATTACGCCCTTCCTTGGCAGCTATCATTGATTGACGCAAAACGTTGGCAAAAGCGGCATTTTCACAATAGTTTAGAAGTAAAACAAATAGAAACTGCCACTCACTTATACTTAAGCCATATTGATGAATGCGACTGCGAGCGTTTGGATTTTGTTACCAAAGATGTTAAGAGTCACAATCCTAATGCCGCTTGGGTCACCTTAAAGAGCTTCGAGTCCGAGGTAATAAAATTGGTTAATGTTGCGCCAAATTTATCTCCGCGTGTTTTACGTAGCGTTAAAACCCACACTCGCGTGGATCATGACGATAGGCATGGTGAAGCTCATCACTTTGCTTCTATGGAATTGCCGTTGCCTGATGGTTTAGAGCGTGTGAGGCTAGAGGAATTTCTTCGCACCTTGCCTTCTGAGGTTGTCAGGGCTAAGGGCCTTTTGAGGCTTGCAGAACAAAAGGGCGAGTACACAATTTTCGACTTCATTGGAACAGATCAAAGTGTGAAGTTGCGAAGTCACTTCGGAGAACCCCACGTTGGCTCTTTGTTTATCGCCATTGGCCCTAGACTTCCTAGAGAAAAAATACGTGCTTCCTTGTATCATATAGCAGGAATTTCGACAGCTGTTTAATAATGCCACTTCAACTCTACGACACATTTACCCGAACTGTTCAACCAATAATACCACACGATGGGAAAACACTGCGATTTTATTGTTGTGGTCCCACGGTTTATGGCCCGGCTCATATTGGTAACTTCAGAACGTTTGTAATGCAGGATATTTTTCGACGTGTTGTTGAAGCCGATGGCACTCCTACTCGCCATGTAAGGAATATTACAGACGTCGACGATAAAACCATTCGGAAATCACAGGCGGAAGGGTGCCAACTAGCAAACTTTACAAATAAGTGGAGGGACCGTTTTCATGAAGATTGTTCTGCTCTTGGTCTTTTGACTCCACACGTAGAGCCATCTGCCGTGGCACACATCCCCGAGCAAATCGACCTGATTACGAAGCTTATCGACAAGGGGCATGCTTATCGTAATTCAGACGGGTCGGTATATTTCGATGTTCGGTCCTTCCCTGCCTATGGGCAGCTGTCCCGCCTAGCAGATCGAGAAATCACAACAAATACAGTAGATCGTGAACAAGACGATGATTACGAGCGAAACAGCGCTGCTGATTTTGCTTTATGGAAAGCTTCTCGATCAGAAGATGGCCCCAACTGGTGGAGGTCTCCTTGGGGCCACGGACGTCCAGGATGGCACATCGAGTGTAGCGCCATGGCCATGAGGCACCTTGGGGAAAGCTTTGACCTTCACTCTGGCGGTATTGATCTCGTATTTCCACATCATGAAAATGAGATTGCGCAGAGCGAGGCCGTAACAGGAAAAAAATTTGCTAACCATTGGTTCCATGTAGCTCATCTTACTGTCGAAGGGCGTAAAATGAGTAAATCACTTGAAAATTTATACACACTCACTGATCTTTCTGAGCGAGGCTATACCCCAATGGAACTTCGTTACGTGCTACTTTCTGGAAATTACCGACAAACTTTAAATTTCACGTTTCATTCGCTTGATGCTGCCCGAAAGGCGCTTTCTAGGCTGGGCTATTGGCAAAAGCGGTTTGGGGAAATGCCGAACGAATTAACTGTAGGTGCATGCGATTTTGGTCCATTTCTTCCAGTATACGAAGCACTACTATCAGACCTCAATACTTCGGAAGCGCTCGGGCGATTACATTCCATCGGACGCAGAATCATAGCTAATATAGA
>Ga0310343_10000333_pt1 | contig 22421 bp, 22 predicted proteins | sample HC15DNA2025_MG_FD_203519 | JGI IMG/M metagenome (GOLD analysis project Ga0310343, IMG submission 203519) | Marine microbial communities from station ALOHA, North Pacific Subtropical Gyre - HC15-DNA-20-25_MG | ecosystem: Environmental > Aquatic > Marine > Oceanic | place: Pacific Ocean: North...
CTCATTCGAATGAATTTGCCCTTAGGCAAGCTCTGAAGAAAACGCCTGCCATAGGATTTGCTGAGTATACGCGAATCGAGGATCGATATGATCCCCTTGTCATCCTTTTTTCTGATTAGGCGCCCAATTCCTTGGCGAAATTTTATTAGAGCGTCGGGCAAAGTCAAATCCGCGAATGGGTTCCCTCCATTTTCCTTAATATACTCGGATTTCGCTTCTGTGATCGGATGGGTCGGCACATCGAATGGAAGCTTGGTGATAATCACCTGCGACAGAGAGCTGCCAGGAACGTCCACTCCCGTCCAAAAGCTGTCTGTGCCGAAAAGTACACCGTTACCGGATTCTCGAAAACGGTTCGCCATTTCAGAGCGGCTCATACCCTCCCCTTGGGAAAAGAACTCGCGACCGGAGCGAGTGATTCGATTTTCCAGAGCGTCTCCTGCTTTGCGAAGATCAGAATAGCTGGTAAACAAGGCTAGTGAGCCGCCAATGTTTTTGTTAATACAGAACCAAAGATAGTCTATAACTGCATTGATGGATTGGTTCGAATCTTCGATTGTGGGCGAGGGAATATCGCTGGCGATATATATCCGGGTATTGTTTTCATAATCGAAAGGTGATTCGACGAGTTCGGCTCGCTCGCCTTCCGCACCAATCCTCTTTTGAAATGGATGCAGGTCCTTTGCAATACACAAGGTAGCGCTCGTTAGGATAACGGCTCTGCTATCGGAAAAAAGGGCTTCTTTAAGGTAAGGGGCTACGTTGACGGGCGCGGTTCTAAGGGTGACTATCTGCTTTCGTCGACCCGTTCTCTCGATCCAATGTACGTTGTCCTCTTCGGCAAGTTCGACAAACTGCCTTATCCCGGAGTAATAGCCGTGTATTCGAGTCCGTTGATCCCTTATTTCGTCATGCATCGAACCATCCTCAATCCTAGATAGAACAGTATCCATTATTTGGACTACGGCTTTTAGGGGTGGGAGTAAAGAGGCGTCAGTCCAATCAGGTTCCGATATCCGGGCGATAGACCTCTTTTCGAGGCGAGTAGCAGCCAGGTAGCTGAAGAATTCCTTGGAAGCCTCTTGAGCATCGACGATTTGTTGCAGCTGATTGGGATGGCACCATTTTCGGACGATACCGGATTTCCGTTTCGGGTTGAATAAGCCTTTCAGTTGCCGGTCCAAACCATAGGAGCTGATTCGAGACCCAAAGTGCTCGGTCGCCACATCAGCGGCGGTATGGGCCTCGTCTACAACTAGAAAGTCGTCGGGAAGCAAAATTCCTCTCGCATTGGGGGATAGGCCGCCAGCGTTTATCAGGGCGAACAGCAGGCTATGGTTTACGACGACGACCTGAGCTTTTCGCATTTCGACACGCGATTTTTGGTAGCAGCAGCTTCTCGGATCGCAGTTCTTTCGGTTACAGGCGGAACCATCAGCGCTAACCATTTCCCATATATCGAATTTGGGAGCCGGATCAAGCTCCTGTCTCAAACCGGTGTCGGTTGAGATCGACCATTTTTGAATTCGATGGAGTTCATCAAGTTCTTCGTTCGGAAATAATTCGGTTTTGTTGCTTATGGCATTAGCGAGGCGAGTGGGGCAGAGGTAATTCCCTTTGCCAACGAGAACTACGGAATTGAATCCCGAATACGGTTCCAGTTCGGGAACGGCCTCGAATAGGTGACGACAGATGGCAAGGTCCTTTTCTTCGATTTGCTCCTGAAGAGAAATTGTATTAGATGAGACAATACAAGGGCGTTTACTATCTGAAGAATGTATGATTCCCGGTATTAGGTAGGCGAGACTTTTTCCAACCCCGGTACCTGCTTCGAAGATCAAAGGCGAGTCCTTCGACATCGAATTGCAAACAGCTCTAGCCATTTTCGCTTGTTGGGGCCTGTATTCAAGATTCAAGGCGGTCTGCAGCCAGCCAGCTGGCTCGAATACTCGGGAAACAAGAGATTCCAGCGTCTTTGAGGAGTATTGGCTTTCGGCGCCATCGTTGGGCGATATCATACTTATCTGAATACAATTATGAGTCGTGGCACCCGTTTTATCATTCGTTTTCAGTTCTCGAACTTCGAATCAAAAGCGCCCCTTAGGAAATCTATGAGATGTACACGTGGTCCCCTTCGTCTGTGAGATCGAAGAGTTCAATCATTTCTGTGTTGAGAAGTTGGATGCAGCCGCCGCTGGATGGTTCACCAATCTTATCCTCATGATTCGTGCCGTGGAAGTAGATATAGCGGTCGTGGCTATCATGGCCGTGTCCTCGATTGTAGCCGGTCTCCAAGCCGGAGAGCCAGAGGATGCGAGAGGTGATCAAATTGGCTTCCTGCTCGTTTGGATCTAGCTCAGCGTATTGCTTGCCAATGGGAACTCGCCCTTTGAATAAGGTTCCGACCCGACTTCCCTCTCCAATTTTTTCTTGGATGCAATGTAATCCAATCGGGGTCCCATTGGAACCTTCTTGATTAGAGGGGGGTTTTATACCGGTTGATACTCGGAAAGTTCGAGTCAGCGGATAGTCGTCGCAATCAAGCCAGCAGATCTGCCGCTCGATAGAAACGAAGAGTCTTCGCACTGAGGGCTTGATATTCAAGGATCGGGTCTTATGCGTGTAGCGCTCTTTAAATTCTGAGAGCATTTCTTATTTCAATTGAGCTGGAGGTGAATGTACGATTTCGAAGTCTAGATTCGACATTCATTTTGAAGCAAGCTGTACAAGTATAGGGATAACACAATAGTTGAGGGTGGATTTCAATGGCATATAAAGTTGGCATAGTTGGGGCGACCGGGGCGGTTGGCACTGAGTTGCTGACCCTTATGGAGAAGCGGAACTTTCCCGTTTCCGAATTGAGGCTTCTGGCTTCGAGTCGCTCTGCTGGCAAGAAAGTCGAAGCGTTGGGAACCACCCATACCATTGAGGAAGTAAAAGCTAGTGCTTTAGAGGGGCTGGATTTTGCCATTTTCTCAGCAAATGGAATGCTTTCCAAAGAGCTTTGCCCTTTAGCGGCAAAAGCTGGAGCAGCGGCTATCGATAACAGCTCGGCTTTTCGAATGAATCCCGAAGTGCCGCTTGTCGTCCCGGAGATAAACGCGGAAGCGGCCAAAAGCCACCGAGGGATTATCGCTAATCCGAATTGTACGACCGTTATCGCCCTGATGGCTACTTACCCGCTTCATCAGAAGTTCGGTTTGAAACGCATGATTTCATCGACCTACCAGGCGGTCAGTGGCAGCGGGTTGAACGCCATGGAAGAACTGGAACGTCAAATGGGTCAACTCTCCCGCGGTGAAGACCCGAGTGTGGAAGCGTATCCTTACCAAATCGCGATGAATGCTCTGCCTCACGTGGATGCCTTCCTCGATAACGGCTACACGAAGGAGGAAATGAAAATGGTGAACGAAAGCCGCAAGATTATGGGTATTCCCGATCTGATAGCATCCTGCACTTGCGTGCGTGTTCCCGTGATGCGCTCGCACTCCGTGTCCGTTGAAGCGGAGTTCGCCGAACCTGTAGATGTCGATGCTGCCCGTTCAGCTATCGAGTCGGCACATGGGATCGATTTGGTAGATGATCCTGGTAATTTGGCTTATCCTATGCCGCTTGATTTCGCGAATAGGGAAAACTGTGGTGTCGGACGGATTCGCAAAGGTATGGCTTTCGAAAATGGATTGAGCTTCTGGGTAGTAGGGGACCAGCTTTGGAAAGGCGCGGCTTTGAATGCTATCCAAATCGCTGAATGCTTGCTTGATTGATTGAGTGGGGTCCCTTTCTTAGGCAATAACTAGTTTGTTAATAATGATGTTTCTGAGTAGAGCGAAGTTGTGTTGGTCAGGTCGCCGACGTCATGCTCTATCGCGATTATCGGTCGTGACCGTTCCCTTATTTTTTTTGCTCATCCCGAATCTTTTGGCCCAAACGGAAATTGCTCCCTACGCGACCGAAGTGGATTTAGGGGCCCTGATTGGGCAGAAGGCTAAAGTAGAAGGGGTTTTTCATAGGGATGCCTTTAATGCTCCAGCGATTGTAATTACAGGCCGGGTTTTCTATTTGCTGGAAAACCCGCCGAACAATAGGCGCTATTCGTTTCCCCAAGCCAGCAGCTATGCTACGGTGGAAGGCATCTTGTATCTCTATGATGGCAATATTCAATACGATGATCTCTACGATAAAATTGGTCGGCGCTACTACTTTTTTAGCCTGGGCGCCGCGGAGATCGAATTTGGAGATCCGTTGAGAAATCGGGGAGATTCAAATCCAGTAGCTCCTCGACGATCGAATTAGATCGGCATTCTGTCGAAAAGAAGGGTTCGAGGTCCCTCTACGGTCCTTACGACCGAGGCGAGGCATCGCCAACCATGACTAGACCTGGAACTTCGTCCACGACACGACCATGCACGGCGGCAAGCTTCGCATACTCAACGTTATCGACGAGTTTAAGCGGGAGTATCTGTGTGTCGATGTGGATCGTCCAATAAGCGCACGCAAGGTCAGGCGGATCATGTCCTCGCTGATCGGACGCCATGAACAAAACCGTCTGACATTGCTGCTCGCGAGTCTCGCCATCTCCGCATTTTAGCACAAAAACAATGCCATCCTTCTTGTCTGTCTGCATAGCTTAGTTGAGACTCTGGCCAATGGCCTCTACCCATTCGTCGGCAAAGTCCGCATCGATGGCGTGGGTGTCTGTTAGGACGTGGCAGCGAGTGCCGTCGGGCATATTTACCTCAGTCCTGCTTTCCAACTTATTGGCATATTGCTCTAGCTAAAAGATTTCCGGTCCCGATGTCCCCCTTTTGGATCGGTACACCTTTAAAGGGGAAAGCCACTTGTCTGAGACCAAGAAGGACTAAAGTGAATGAAAACACTTCATGGTTAGAATGAGGGCTTGATGGAACGTATTTAAGGTGTCAGAAGCGGGCATGTTCGGCAAGTCGTTCAGAAATATGTTCAGGGAGAATAGAGAGGATGAGAGACCGAATAAGATGAAAGCAGGGGCCATTTTCATCATGTGCTTTGTATTTCTCCCAATCATTATTGGAGTTTTGGGGAGTTGCTCACATTAGTGAAAATGCTACCTCGTTGCATGGCCTTCCTTTTTATATGTATTCAATTTTCAGTTTCGGGAAACACCCAGAGATGCTTAATCATGGAAAGTAGGCAAAACACCAATGGCTGACAATGATTGCTTCACTGTAGAATTAGCAGTTGCGGCTCGGGCCTGCCTGTAGATGCTCAAGTGCAACGAAAAGCATTTGTTGCCATCTGATTCAAGAATTAGAGCCGCACTATTAGAGAACCCAATCGGAAATAGATTCGAATGGCATCTGAATCTAGGGCTTTTGATCAGGAGATATGACCAATATCCAAACACTTCTGTAAAAGTGTTAATCCAAATATAAATTACAGATAGGCAAAGTAGAGTATTTATATCAGCCTAATGAACACGTAGGCTATGAAATGAAGGGGTAGTAGTGCGTTATTCAATAGCGGATATAAAATCGTATTAAATCGAGAACCATTAGGAGACATGGCTTGGCACATGTTCGATATCACAAACGACCTGGGGAAACGATCGATCTCAAAGCGCAAAAACCCGACTAATTTCATTACATAATTGATCTCTGCCAACGCTACATTGAAAAGTTTGGTATAAAGCCTGTGCCGGCTCACCACACATCGAACAATGATATTCTCCAGAAAGTAATGCGATCGATTAGTCACCTTGATTTTAACATTTTTCACGGTGGTCCCCTTCGCCGTTTTTGGCTAGCAGTAGAAGACAATTGAGGACAAGTTTTTTTGGGCGGCGTTGAATATATATTGCGATACGGGCACCGCCCGGACCTGTCGGCTGTGGTATTTCAACGACTCAAGTCAGTTGGCTTTTCTGGGATACAACGTTCATGGAATAGGTTTTAGTGGAGTACCACTGGAGGATGTGTTCTGTATCCCACAGATCAGATATCAGAACGCCTACTGGATAGTTCCCTATAATACTGATAATCAGTAACTTAATTATGGTGCGCGAGGAGGGACTCGAACCCCCGACCTACTGGGTGTAAACCAGTTGCTCTAACCAACTGAGCTACCCGCGCATTGGAAAAGGCTGGAGATAAGGATAGAATCAAATCGCCTTGGCAAGGTAAAATTGTGGATAACGCGGTAGCGGGAAAACCTGTAGCAATTCCTTTCAAAGTGTTGACAAATCCCCCTTGCATGCAGGGAGAGAGAGGTTTATTAAGGCCGCTGAAATAGCAAAAATCATCAATAATGAGACACACTATCTCAGTACTAGTAGAAAATAAGTTCGGCGTTCTAGCTCGCATTTCGGGCCTTTTTAGCGGTCGGGGGTTCAATATTCACACGTTGAATGTAGCTCCTACGCACGATCCCAAAGTATCTCGAGTGACTGCCGTGGTAAGGGGTGACGATTCCGTTTTGGACCAGATTACCAAGCAGCTGAAAAAACTGATTAACGTGATCGAAGTACACGACTTCAAGAAAGGTCAAGCGGTGTCCCGTGAGCTCATTTTGGTAAAGGTGAAAGCTTGTGCCGAGAACCGATCGGAGCTCATCCAGATTTGCGAATTGTTTCGGGCCAAGATCATAAACGTTCAGCACGAGGACCTGGTAGCGGAACTCACCGGCGACGAGGGAAAAATAACCGCGTTTCTCAATTTGATCGAGAAATTCGGAATTATCGAACTTGGACGCACGGGAAATCTAGCCATGCATCGCTAGCTTCCGTCCAGATCCCCATTGTTTTTAAGGAATTCCTCACCCGGGACGCTGGCTATGGTAAGGCCCTCTGAAGAAATCGTAGTCGCTTCGCGAAAGAGTCCGCTCGCGCTCGCTCAAGCAGAGTTGGCGATGGCTTCGTTGGTTATAGCTATGCCCAGATTCGACTTTCGTATAGAGAAAATGGTTACTACGGGAGATCGTCGGCGTCGATGGTCTTTGGAGGAGAAAGGAGGGAAAGGCTTATTCACGAAAGAGCTTGAAGATGCGTTGCTAGAAGAACGAGCGGACCTGGCTATCCATAGTGCCAAAGATCTGCCTTCCGAGATGCCGGAAGGGCTTTCAATTGCTGGGTTTCTTGCCAGGGAGACTCCCGAGGATGTGCTTGTTCTCAAGGATGGAGTTGACGTGCCTGCCCGTATAGCCACAGGAAGCCCGCGTCGGAGGGTTCAGCTTCGGTATATATATCCACAGGCGGAGTTTGTCGAGATAAGGGGAAATGTGGATACGAGGCTTGACAAGATCGCTAGTGGATATGCGGATGCCACGGCGTTGGCGGCTGCCGGGCTTAATCGACTGGGCATCGCAAGTTGGGAAGGGGTTAGCTTTAAGAAGCTGTCTTTGGATGAATGCGTGCCTGCAGTAGGCCAAGCGGCTATAGCGATACAATGTCGAGATGAAGATGTCTCGCTATATGAAGCAGCTCTGCATACCAATACGGGAGTCGCGGTTCGGTTGGAGCGGGCTTTTATGGAAAGACTTGGTGGAGGATGCCAAGTGGCCTTTGCCGTGAACTATACGGAAGAGTTGCTAAGGATTTATCACAAGGATTGCGGATACGAGACGCGTACAATCCCTTTCCGCTACGCTTCCCAAAAACCGCGCGAGATTGCCGATCAGCTAATCCGTCAACTTGAGTTGGGCGATGTCTAGAGGTGCGGTTCGATTAGTCGGCGCCGGTCCAGGAAATCCAGGTTTGCTGACGATTCGGGCGAAGGAACTCCTCGGGCGGTGCCAAGTTTTGGTATTCGATTCCCTGGTTCATCCCGCTGTTCTCGCTATGGTTTCGCCAGATTGCGAACTTATCCACGTAGGGAAGAAGTCTGGAGGATTGGCTGTCCATCAGGATTCCATCCAGAAAATACTTGTCGAAAAGTCGAAGGACGGTAAAGAGGTGGTCCGTTTGAAAGGTGGGGATCCGTATATATTCGGCCGGGGTGGCGAGGAGGCCCTCTTTCTCAAGGAAAACGGAATTGCCTTTGAAGTGGTGCCCGGTGTTACGGCGGCATCGGGAGCAGCCGCTTACAGTGGGACCCCACTTACGCAGAGAAAGTCGAATTCTACGATGGTTTTTGTAACAGGCCATGAGGATCCGGATAAGGAAGCCTCCATGGTGGACTGGAACCAGTTGCCAAAGGAGAACTCAGTTCTCTGTATCTACATGGGGGTCGCGAATCTTGAACCAATCGTGAGTAAGCTGATAGGGGCTGGATTCGATCCGACTACGCCAGTTGTTTGCGTTGAATGGGCAACACTTGGCAGACAGAGGGTTTGTCGAAGCCGCTTAAATACAGTGGTTGAAGATGCGGAAGAGTTTTGTCTGAATTCTCCGGCGGTGATAATGGTGGGGGAAAACGCGAAAATGGGAGAAGAGATATCATGGTTCGAGGACAAGTCGTTGCAGGGTCTGCGATTCGTCGTGACGCGAAGCAGGGGTCAGGCGAGCGAGCTTAGCGAGATGCTCGAGAAGAGGGGGGCCGAAGTATTAGGGCTGCCATTGATATCCATTTCCAAGAATGTTGACGAAGAGACGATGGCTGATGTCTTCGCAGAAATAGCATCCTACGATTGGATCGTTTTTTCTAGCCCCAATGGGGTGAGGTACTTTTTCGAGGCGTTTTTTGAAACCTTCGATGATATTCGTTCGCTCGGTTTTCTTCGAATCGCCGCCGTGGGAGAAGCGACAGCGAAGGAAATCAGAAAATATTATGTAACAACGGATCTGATACCAAAAGAGGCGAATGCCGAGAGCTTGGCCAAAGGTTTGGTAGAGACGGGTAGCTTGGATAGCTCGAAAGTACTTCTCGTCACAGGAAACCTAGGTAAAGACTTGTTGCGGTCGAAACTGGAGGAGGCCCGGGCGATAGTTGACCGTTTCGAGGTTTATAAGACAGAACCCACCGACTTGTCCGACGATCCAGCAGCTAAGGAGTTCCGGAGTCGAGGAGCGGATGCTATTATTTTCACTAGTTCCTCGGGAGTAAGGTCATTCGTGGATCAAGCGAAAGATCTTGTAATCGAGAGTAAAGCCAATCGTCCGAAAACCGTAAGCATTGGCCCGATCACTAGCTCAACGATGTCTAAGTTGGGTATGCCAACGGATTTTCAAGCGGAGGCTAGCCTTGACAGCCTGGTCAATGTCGTAGAGCAGCATTTTGGGAAGGGCTCCAAATAGAATGAACGTGCCATTTATTGATCTGAAGAGAGCTCACGATCCTATCAGGACCGAGTTGCTTGAGGCCTTTACCCGAACGCTAGATCATGGAGAGTTTTGCTTGGGATCTGAGGTGTCGGATTTCGAGTCCGGTTTCGCTAGCGTCCAAGGAATCTCTCGCGTTGTAGGAGTTGGGAGTGGAACGGAGGCTTTGCACTTAATTGCCTGCTCCTTGGATTTGGGTCCGGGCGACGAGGTAATCGTCCCAGCTTTTACGTTTATAGCCAGCGCATGGCTGGCCGAATACGTTGGTGCCAAGCTAGTTTTTGCGGACATCGATCCATTAACCTACACGATCGACCCGAAAAGCGTTGAGGCTGTAACTACTGAAAATACTAAAACTATCGTAGCTACGCATTTGTTCGGTCTTTCTGCTGATATGGATGCAATCCAGCGAATAGCCGACAAGTGTGGGGCGAAAGTTGTGGAAGACGCGGCCCAAGCTCACCTGGCCAGGTATAGGGGCGAGCCGGTTGGAGAGATCGGCGACGCTGGCGCTTTTTCGTTTTATCCCACAAAGAATCTGGGCGGTCTGGGGGAGGGCGGATGCGTAAGCTCCAAAGATCCTGGTTTGCTAGATAGCGTGGCCGTTCTTCGAGCGCATGGGTCGAAGGAACGTTATCTTAATCACTTTGTTGGATACAACAATCGGATGGAAGGCCTTCAGGCGGCTGCCCTCAATGTTAAGCTTCCTTTCTTGAAAGCCAAGACAGCCCGTCGGCAGGAAATAGCCGATAGCTATCTGCGAGGCATTCAGCTGGAAAATACAACGCTTCCGGGTGAGCCCGAATGGGGAAGATCAGTATTTCATATGTTTACTTTACAGCATCCTGAGCGTGATCGTTTGAGATCCTATCTTACTGAAAAAGGGATTGGAACCGATATCGTTTACCCGTATCCGCTACACTTGCAGCCTTGTTTTGCTGACCGGGGTTATGGAGTAGGCAGCTTCCCTGAGTCGGAAAAACTGGCGAAGCATTGTCTCAGTTTACCGATTGTTCCCGAACTGACCGATGCGGAAATAGACTACGTTATCGAATCTGTTAACTCATTCTCTTGATTTTCAATGGTCAACGGAATCGAAATAAAAGTGTGTGGGTTGACCAGATTGAGCGACGCCATAGCAGCCGCGTCTCTCGGTGTGGACTATCTGGGTTTCAACTTTTTCCAAGAGTCGCCCCGTTGCCAGTCATATGAAGATTACCTATCGTTTGCTGCAAAGCTCCCGGATTTGCCCAAAGTGGCGATAGCCGTCTCGCCTGATAGGGAGATATTCACCGATTTGCTTAAATTGGGAATCGATTTCTACCAATTCCATTACCCGGCGGATGTAACTCAGCGTTCTATGCTGCAAGAATGGTCGTCGATTTTTGGTCCTGAAAAGCTATGGCTTGCTCCCAGGATCGCTCCCGACCAGAGTTTTGATGAAGATGCCTTGCCCTTGGCCGATACCTGGCTTTTGGACGCGTACCGGAAGGACGTATATGGAGGAACCGGTCGGACAAGCGATTGGGGCGAATTCGCTCGAATTTCTAAGAGTCACCCAGAGAAGAATTGGATTCTCGCTGGGGGATTGGGCCCGGATAATTTACAAGCGGCTTTGCTGGAAACTCAGGCCAAACGAATCGATCTGAATAGTGGCGTGGAGGTGTCGCCTGGAATCAAGGATCCTTCTAAGCTGGAGTTGGTCAAAAACGTTCTGGAGTCTTTGTGATTTTTTGATTCGCATACGTTTCCACCGACGGTATAGTCCTCGCTGAAATTAGCCCAACAAAGTTATGAGCCTGCGCCCAATCGTTTTCTTCATCAGCCTTGCCTTAGGTAACGGTGGTCTTGCTCTCCTCGGACAGGAGGAGAAAAAGGAACTTAGAATAGGCGAGCAGCCGCTTGTTAAAGAGGAAGCTCGAAAGAATGTGCCTGCTTCGATTGACAGGGCGAAACTTCGGCGAACATCCGTTTTCGATGAGACGGAGATAAGGAATTTGTACAAAGAGGCGAAAACGCAAAATGATAAGCTAAACGAGGGTTTACCTGCCCATCTTAATGGGGAGGAACTTGATTTGGTGACTTTAAAAACGCTGGACGTTGGAGGAACCGACATTCAGTTACAGCGTGACCTGGTGGAGCGTTTGGATCCAAAACCGAGAAGAAGACTGCAGCGAATTGCTGAGTTTGATCCGGAAGCGGCCTACGATATGATGGTCACGACCCGGAACGACCAAGAATTCATGTCTGGGCAGTATGACCGGCGAACTACAGCAGGAGACACTGGTCGTTCTGCGAATTTCTCGGGTGATCGGCTCTACACGGCTTTTGAAAAGGCGGTAGAACTTCTACGTGGTAAGAAAGGGGAGGCGGATCCAGCCGAGCCCGCCAAGTAGGCGAGCCAGCTAATTTCTCGGAGGCGAGACGCTAAAACGGTAGCTTCCCCTTAAATCCGCCCAGCCCTGAACCAAGGTCGCCTGAATCTGAGGGCAACTGAGGCATTTGGGATGGATCCACCCCTTGCACCTTCATCTGCTTCATTATTTTCTTCATTTTACCTCCTCCATTCATTTTCTTCATCATCTTTTTCATCTGCATGTGTTGCTTGATGAGTTGATTCACTTGGCTGATTTTGACGCCGGAACCTTTGGCGATACGATTTCGACGGCTGGCATTTAGAATATTCGGGGCGTGGCGTTCTTGAGGGGTCATGGAAAGGATGATAGCCTCGGACTGTTTCATTTGATTCTCAGCCTTGTCGTCGACCGCCATACCCCTCATTCCCGGCATCATGCCCATGATCGATTGCATTGAACCAAGTTTCTTCACTTGGCGAAACTGGTTTATCATATCTTCAAAATTGAAATCGGAAGACATCATTCGGTCGGCCATTTTCGCGGCCTGCTTCTCGTCTATGTTTTCCTGGGCCTTTTCGACTAAGGAAACTACGTCGCCCATGCCGAGAATGCGAGATGCCATCCGGTCGGGGTGAAAGAGCTCGAAGTCGTCCAGCTTTTCGCCGGTACCGGAAAATTTGATAGGAACGCCGGTAATCTGCTTCATCGACAGGGCGGCTCCTCCCCGGGTATCTCCATCGAGCTTGGTCATGGCGATGCCTGTTAATTTGACGGCTTCGTTAAATGCCTTGGCGACATTTACAGCCTCTTGGCCAATGGCTCCGTCGGCCACGAGGATGACTTCGTCAGGTTTGATTCGTGCTTTGAGTTCCCTGATTTCATCTATAAGCGGTTCGTCGATCTGCAAACGACCAGCCGTGTCAAAAATGATGAGGTCCTTGCCGTTTTTGATAGCGTTATCGAGCCCAGCCTGGCCAATCTTCGGGACTTCTTTTGAAGTGCGATCAGCATAAACGGGAACATCCGTTTGAGCTCCGACAGATTCCAACTGATCGATAGCAGCGGGACGGTAGACGTCGCAGGCTACTAGCATCGGATCAAAGCCCTCTTTCTTCAAATACCTGGCGAGTTTGGCAGAAGTGGTTGTTTTACCTCCGCCTTGCAGTCCCACCATCATGATTTTGAGAGGCTTTTCTCTTACAAGTTCCGTTTCGCCTTCGCCGAGCAGACTGACGAGCTCGTCGTTGATTATCTTTACGATTTGCTGGCCTGGAGTTACGGACTTAAGAACCTCTTGGCCGGCGCATTTCTCTTTGACGGATTCGATGAACGTCCGAGCTACCTTGAAATGGACATCCGCTGAAAGCAAAGCGGCCCGCACTTCCTTTAGGGCTTCCGACATATTGTCCTCACTAAGCTTGGCGGTTCCACGAAGATGCCGTATTGCGTTCGATAGTTTGTCAGTCAGGCTCTCAAACATAACGAAGGTAGGTTGGCTATCGAAGGAGTTCCCGTAAAGCCTGGGATCGAATAATCGACTCGATTCCCGCTATTATCGTAACATAGACGGATTCCAGAAGGTGGTTAATTGGATTGTTCGCCGTCTCATGGCTGGATTGGGAGAAATTACGTCTGGATATTGCGACCAGAGTGCGCATGTTTCGGCGACCATGAACGAGGTATTCAAGCTAATTTTGGAAGGGGAGAGACTGGACCAAAAGCAGATGGCTCAAATCCTGGGCATGTCTGAGGAAGTAGTTGAAGAACAGTTGGAGCGGCTCAAGAAGAGCGGGGTATTTCTTGGTTGGATGCCGGTCCTTAATCCGGAGGAAGGATCAGAAAATGCGGTTCGAGGATTGATTGAAGTGAAACTCACGCCGGAAAGGGGTGGGGGATTCAATCGCTTGGCTCAGCGAATTTCTAGATTCGAAGAAGTAGAGTCCTGCTATTTAATGTCTGGGTCCTACGACCTTTTGGTAATCGTAAAGCAGCCGACCCTACATCAGGTAGCTGCTTTTGTTTCCGAGCGTCTATCGACCATCCAAGGCATAGTGTCGACTGCGACTCATTTCCTATTACGGGCTTATAAGGAGCAGGGGTTTCTTATAGAGCATCCGGAAGAGGATAAAGAACGCCTCGAAGTTACTCCTTAAGGATTGGGATAATCGAGAATCGTGGAGCCATCCCAAAAACGTTTTGTCGCGGAGCACGTATCTGGACTTCCTCGATCGGGAATCCGGGACTTCTTCGAGCTCGTGTCCACTATGGACGATGTCATATCTCTCGGCATTGGTGAGCCGGACTTCGCCACTCCTTGGCATGTGAGAGAAGCGGCGATCTATTCGCTGGAAAAGGGCAGAACTCACTACACATCCAATCTGGGAACGCTGGAGTTTCGTCGGGAAATTTGCCGGTATGTTGGTCGGCGATTTGGTCTGGAGTATCGACCTAGCGACGAAGTGATCGCGACGGTTGGCGTTTCCGAGGCTATGGATATCGCTTTAAGGGCTCTTTTGAATCCGGGCGACAAGGTTTTGTATCAGGATCCCTGTTTCGTCTCATATCATCCGACCGTGCAGCTAGCTCATGGAGTAGGTATAGCGATAAAAACCGATGCTGGATCGGCGTTTACCATAAAAGCGGCTGAAGTTAAGAAAGCTTGGGAGGAAGGTTGCAAGGTCCTAATAATCAACTTGCCCTGTAATCCGACCGGAGGAGTTGCCGAAGTGAAGGAGTTGGAGGAAATCGCTCGTTTTGCGGTCGAGAAAGATCTCATTGTGATTAGCGATGAGATTTATGCCGAGTTAACCTACGGGGGAGAGCACGTGAGCATAGCCACGTTTCCTGGAATGCGGGAACGGACCATCTTCTTGCACGGCTGCTCGAAAGCATGGGCTATGACTGGATGGCGTATCGGATACGCTTGTGCGCCTGCCGAGTTAGTGGAGGCCATGATGAAAGTGCATCAATACTCGATGATGTGTGCTTCGGTAATCGCTCAAGATGCTGCCACAGAGGCATTGAAACACGGTGACGATGCCCTAGAGAGGATGAAGGCCCAATATCAAAGGAGACGAGATCTCGTGGTTCGTCGATTCAATGAAATGGGGCTCCCTTGCCACATGCCTCAAGCGACTTTCTATGCATTCCCGAACATAGAAGTGACAGGGCTCGATTCCAAGGAGTTCGCGAAAGGTTTGCTGGAGGCGGAGCGTGTAGCTATGGTTCCCGGGAGAGCTTTCGGTCAATATGGCGAGGGGTTTGTTCGATGCAGTTTCGCGACAGGGTACGACGAACTGATCAACGCTTGCGACAGAATCGAAAGGTTTCTTTCCTCGTTGACCTCCAATCGGCAGACGCGACCGCCTGAGAGGGTCTGACTGGGCGCAACAAAAGTAAAAGGATCCGGGCTCGTAGAGCGAGTAAAGCGCAGAGGAAGTTCAGATATGCATGGTCAGTTTACCGTAGCGATTGTTGGTCGCCCGAACGTGGGAAAGAGTCGATTGTTCAATAGACTATTAGGCGAACGCGTATCTATAGTCCACGACATGCCAGGCGTTACCCGTGATACGATAACCCGCGAGGTGGAACGCGACGGATATACGATCGTCGATACGGGTGGAATGGGATTGGTTGCTGAAATGAGCGATACTCCGGAGATAATCGTGTCGGCAGTAGAAGAGCAAATCGCGTTTTCCATCAGTGCCGCTGATCTGATTTTGATGGTTGTGGATGGAAGGGAAGGCCTTGTGCCCTTGGATATCGAAATGTCGGATACGATTCGAAAGTCCAGCAAGCCGGTGATGCTGGTTGTCAACAAAGTGGACAAAGTGGATTCTCCTATCGACGTAAACGAGCATTATTCTCTGGGATTGGGAGAACCACTTTTGGTGTCGGCTGAACATGATCGCGGGATCTCCAGACTGAGAGAGGAGATTTTGAAGAAGCGGGTGAAAGCGGTAGGCCCTGTTGTGGATAGCCCGATTGAATTTCCTGAAAAGAGAATACGCGTATGCTTTTTAGGACGCCCGAATGTAGGTAAGTCATCCTTGAGCAACTGTCTCGTGAAATCGGATCGTTTCATTGTAAGCGATGTTCCAGGGACGACTAGGGATTCAATCGAAACCTCCTTCACTTGGAAATCCAAGCGGGGAGAAGATTGGCGTTTTACCCTTACTGATACCGCGGGAATCAGAAAGAAAACGAAACTCAGCTCATCCGTAGAGTACTTTTCTCGAGTCCGTTCGCTTGATTCCATTCGAAATGTCGACGTTGTTTTTATGGTTGTGGATGCCGAAGCTGGCCCGACTCATCAAGACAAGGCAATAGCGGGAGAAGCCTCTAAACTGAACAAGCCGATCGTAATCGTCGTTAACAAGTGGGACTTGCCTCTAAAAGCGTGGGAAAAAGGCGAGATAGAGGGCTTCGAAACAGAATCGGAGTTTCGTAAAGCCTTCGAGAAGGGCTTGCGTAGGGAGATATTCTTTACACCTGGATCGCCGGTACGTTTCGTCTCGGCAATTGAGAATATCGATATCGAAAAAATGCTATACGATGCCCGACAATTGGACAAGCGCTCGGATAAAGAGATTCCAACTGGGCGTTTAAACAATCTGATCTATAAAATTGCCGAGAGGATGCCTGCCCCAAAGATGGACGGACGTCGGTTTCGCGTATACTATGCGGTGCATGCCGGCAATCGGCCCTACCGAATTAAACTCTTTTGCAACCAGGCCCAAAAACTTGCTGGGTCCTACAGACGTTTCTTGCAAGCGTCGATCGTCGAGGCTTTCAAGCTCGAAGGTTGTCCTGTAGTTTTCGATCTGGTCAATAAAAAGAATCCTTATGTGAAAGAGGACTGAAAGATTGTAAGTAAAAGTTTGATATGATTGATGGGAAATGCCAACAGCGATGGGTAGCCAATCATTGATTTTCATGGGATCCGACTCTATTGCTCTTCCGGTTTTGGAAGCGATTCGTGAAGGAAGATGCGGCCCAGGTTCAATTGATGCGATATATACGCAGCCAGACCGACCGAGAGGGAGGGGCAAGAAGATCGATGCCAACGAAATCAAGTTGTGGGCAAAGGAGAATGAGATACCCGTTTTTCAGCCTAGTAAAGTAGGAAAGGAAGAGCGTTTGGATATCCAAGCCATCAATCCCAGCGTTATTCTAGTAATGGCCTATGGACATCTTTTAAGCCATAAATTACTAGACGTTCCCCATAGAGGCGTTTGGAACTTGCACACGTCTTTGCTGCCGAAATATAGAGGCGCTTCACCTATTCAGGCGGCGTTAGCTTCTGGTGAGTCGGCTACCGGAGTGAGTTTGATGAAAGTTGTTAGAAAGATGGACGCCGGGCCGATATTGGATAGTGAAAAGGTTAGTGTAGGTAAAGAGGATACGGCGTTGGAGCTTGAGAGAAAGTTGTCTTTGATTAGTGCTCATCTCGTTGAGCGAAATCTAGGTCGAATCATGAGCGGAGATGTTTATCCTGTAGAGCAGCTAGAGGAAGATGCTACTTACACGAGGAAACTCGCTAAGAATGATGGTGAATTAGACTTTCATCGGCCCGCATCGGAATTGGCCTGCCGGATCAATGGCCTGTATCCTTGGCCGGCGTCGAATTTCGAATACGAAGGTGCGATCATAAAGGTTGGCTTGGCGGACTTCAAAGATGAGCAAGAGCTTGAAAGTTCTATTGGAGAAATCCTTGGAATGGGCGAACAAGGTCTAGAGGTGTGTTGCGGCCGAGGCATTTTGTGTCTGAAGCGATTGCAGAGACCTGGCGGAAAGATGATGGACGCCGCGGATTTCCGAAGGGGCTTTGAACTGCCCGCTGGAGGTCGATTGCCTTCAAAGCGGATGTCGACACTCGTCGCTTCTAAGCCGGATGGTTTCTAGCTTAACAATTGTTTGGCAAATCCTACAAGGTTGGTGCTTGTTTTCCCTTCTTTAATTTTTAACGATATCCCTATGGGTGGCAAAGTACTAAATATAATTGGAAGAGTGAGCCTAGCTCTGTTTGTGACGGCGTTAAGCACTCAAATTCCGGTTCGGGCTCAATCGACAAATCTGGCCTACCAGGTGGCGAATCTTGGCGAGGACGTTAGAATTTTACAGGAATCTATTAAGTCGATGCGCGTACAAGTTGAAAGCATGCGTCGAGAGAATGATCAAATGAGGCGCCAAATAGGAGGCTATGAATCAAGAATAGACAACAGTATGGGCCAGCTAGCAACGGTCGGGCAACTGAACCAAGCCATCGCGAAGGCGATCGCTTCTTTGGAACAGAGGGACGAGAAAATGAAAAGCGAGATCATTCTTCAGGTGACTGAGCAAATTACCGATTTCGCTGGCAGCGTAAAACAGACCTTGGGCAATCTGCCAGCACCCCCGGAGAAACCGGACCCGGATGTGCTCACGAGTTTTCATGACAATTTCCCTAAAACGGGATCAAGCTATGTGGTTCGTAGCGGAGACACGATTTCGGGGATCGCGTCCAAATTCGGTTCAACAAGAGACTGGATTCAAAACGCGAATCAGATATCGCATCCAAAATATTTGCAGGTAGGACGTACCCTTTTTATTCCCCATCAGTAATAACAATTCTATAGCATGGCGAAATCTAAATCTCGACTCGGAAAGGGCTTAGCTGGCTTAATTTCCGGAAGCTCTAATCCCGCGACTACTGCAGCGGGTAAGAGTGCGGCCAAGAAACCCGCGGCAACGAAAAAAAGTGCTTCCAAAAATATCGATGTTTCGGCGTCAAAGGAAGTGTTCGCTGCAGGTGTTAGCCCGAATTTTCAGGAAGTCCCTATTGGGAAGATTGAGCCCAACCCATATCAGCCTCGTCGCGAATTTGATGAAAGCCAGTTGATCGATTTGGCGGAAAGCATCCAAAGCGAGGGGCTAATCCAACCGATTGTTGTTCGCCAGATCGATGGGGGTTTTCAGTTGATCGCGGGTGAGCGTCGGTGGCGGGCTTTCAAGCTGCTTAAGCTCAAAAAAATTCCCGCTCGTATTATAGAGGCTGGCGATACGTCAGCCGCCTCGATGGCCTTGATCGAAAACTTGCAGCGGGAAGACTTGAACCCGATAGAGGAATCGAAAGGCTACGTGAGCCTGATAAGAGACTTCGACTTAACTCAAGAGCAAGTGGCGGAGCGGGTTGGTAAGGGTAGAGCCACGATCGCAAATTCGTTGCGACTGCTCTCTTTGCCGGACGAGGTGCAGGGCTATTTAGCTACGAATATGCTTTCGACTGGCCATGCGAAGGTATTGCTGGGATTGGAAGGCAAGCAGGAGCAGGCCTTGCTCGCTCGTCGTATCATCGAAGAAGGCGTTAGCGTACGCGCTTCGGAGAATCTGATTCAGTCGCTAAGAGTTAAAGCCGGGAAGATCAAGACCGGCCAATCAAGGGAGCTGTCAGAAGCGGAGAGCTCGGCAATCGAGGATATTGAAAGCCGTTTAATGGCGTTTCTTAGTTCCAATGTATCTCTCAAACATAGCCCGAAGAAGGGCAAGATCGTCATTGAATATGCGGGGAATGACGATTTGCAGCGGATTTTAGAGCGAATGGGGCTCGAAGAATAAAAAAACCTCGCCGTTTTGAGGCGAGGTTCGTCGGTAGGGAGTACTTTATTTCTAAAACCTTTAGAAACCGTCCTGTTGCTGGCGCCGGTCGCCGCGTCTGGAGCCTTTGCCACCGCCGCCTCTGCCGCGGAACCCGCCGCCGCGGAACCCGCCGTTGCCACCGCCTTGGTAGCCGCCCCCGCCACCTTGTCTCGGGCGTTCTGGGCGAGGGGTTGCCTCGCGCGCTCGGAGCTCTCTACCTAAGAGTTCGGTTCCGTTCAAGGACTCGATAGCCGCGTTAGCCTCGCTTGAATCCGGCATTGTTACGAAGCCGAAGCCTCGGGGTCTGCCGGTTTCCCGGTCAGTTATTAGTTTGATCGATTCGACATTTCCGAACTGTGCGAATGCGTTTCGCACGTCGTCTTCTGAAGCGTCGAATGACAGGTTGCCTACATAGATATCCATTTTGTGAAAGCGCCTATAAGTTATCCACAGATCAGATAGCTGGCGCCTCCATCGGTTCTGTGTGAAGACGCGCTCAATCAAGCGATTCCCCAACTGGTTAAAGAACTGATTCCGAAGCGCGATTAGCTGGATTGCAAGGAGTAAACTGACTATTGCTAAAGAAGGTCTCCTTGTTGGGGCCCGGCTGGAACGGCCACTCCGATGGCTCCATAGCCTTTCGGAGTAATCTTTCGGCCTTGAGGCGTCCGTTGCAAAAATCCGTTTTGTATGAGGTAGGGCTCGTGAACCTCTTCCAGTGTATTCATCTCTTCTCCGACGGCGACCCCGATAGTACTCATGCCTACTGGTCCTCCGCGGTGGGTTTCCGCAATAGTTCTCAGTATCCGTTTGTCCATTTCATCTAAGCCTCGCTCATCGATTTCCAAGAGTTCTAGGGCTTTGCGGGCCATCAAACGATTGATTGAGCCATCTCCCTTTTCTTCGGCATAGTCTCTCACGAAATATACGAGATTGTTGGCTATTCTAGGAGTTCCTCGAGAGCGATTGGCGATTTCGGTTCCCCCTTCTTCATCGACTGGCATTTCGAGAAGTTGGCAGCTCCTTTTGACTATACTGAGGAGCTGTTTTGGGCTGTAATAGTCTAGTCGCGTTTGTAGCGTAAAGCGACTTCTAAGTGGAGCGGTTAGCAGCCCACTTCGGGTAGTTGCCCCGACTAAAGTGAATTTAGGAATATTCAGTCGAACGGAGCGGGCATTGGGCCCTTGATCGATCATGATATCGATTCGGTAGTCCTCCATTGCTGAATACAAATATTCTTCGACAGTTTTCGATAGCCGGTGGATTTCGTCGATAAAAAGTATATCGCCTTCTTGAAGATTCGTTAGTAAACCCGCTAGGTCGCTCGCTTTTTCAATTACGGGGCCTGAGGTGACACGAACGTTGGATTGCATTTCCGTCCCGAGAATAAAGGAAAGAGTTGTTTTACCCAGCCCTGGGGGGCCGCTCAGAAGGACGTGATTAAGAGGTTCGCTTCGTTTGCGGGCAGCTCCAGACATTATCTTCAATCTCTCAAGCGTCTTTTCCTGACCGACGAAATCCTTGAAATGCAAGGGCCGCAGTATCGATTCAGTTTGAGAATTGATGGGTGATTCGAGTGCGGTGGCGAAGTACTCAGCTCCTTTGGCAATGGGCTCGCTCATATGAATTTTAGTGTGTCAGGTCTTTGAGATTTGATAAAGCTTGATAATGGCTACCTAGCAAGACCGAGAAAAAGAAAAACCCCGATTTCCATGGTAATCGGGGCTAGAAAATTAAGATGAGGATTCAGACTCCCTACCTTCTGCTTGAGGTTTGCGTCTTCGACGTCTGGGGCGGTTCCCAGTTTGAGAATCCGAATATTGGTCGCTAGGACCGTCTGAACGTCTTCGAGGTCGGCGATTTCCGCGGGGCCTACGGTCGCCGGAACCGTCGCCGCGTCTTTGGCCATCTCTGGAGCGGTTTTGTCCGCCCCGGCTATTTCGCCTGCGATTCTGGTTGGACCGTCTTTTCTTTCCATCACTGTATCGAGTCACTTCTTCGTCCTCTGAAGTGAATACCGACTTGATCCATCCGAAAAACCCTTTTGGCTTTCCCTTGGATGCTGGCCGCTTTGTTGGAGAGTTGCCGGTTTCCGATCGCTTTTTTCCCCTGCCCCTTTTTCCGTCTTTTGAAGGGCGGAATTCCTGAACACCACGGTTTCTAGCGGTATCTGGCTTCTTCACTTCAGCGAAACGTTCGGGTCGGTCCTCATCGTTTACTTCGTCGACTGGATAGGCTACTTCCTCTGAATTGCGAGCGGTGGTAGGATTGGATTCTTGATTCTCGTCCTCAGTATCGCGATCCCGATCCCTCCGCCGATTTGAATTTGGACGATCGTTTTCTATCAAGTAGGCGGGCGCCGTCGATTTTACGACAAGATCATCCATTTCCAGGACGTCATCTTGGGGTCCCCTTAGTTGTTTCAGCGACTTGCCTGATCCCGACTTACTGCCGGGATGTAGTTTGCGAGTTCCATACATGATGGATGTTTTATTTTTGGGAGTTTCCTGGGAGAGGTTCTCTAAGCTTGGGTCGACCTCTTCAACTCCCGAAACGGTTTGGGGATTCTCAACCTGCTCGTCGCTAGGCTCTTTCCCTGCTTGGTTTTCTTTTGTTTCGGACATGTGTTCTTCTGTTCTTAAGCGCCGGAATATCTACCTCGACGCTTTTGATGTTGTATCGTTCAGCAGCCTAACCCGATTTCAGTTTGGGGTTTTACTATGCGACTGCGAAAGGGGGCTACTTTATAATTATGTGGCAAAATACAACCATTAAACGGATTGCGGTGATTCAAAATCGGAACAAAGCTCCCGGCTAAAGCTCGTTTCGCCCGGTTTACAGACGTTTTGGAGAAAGGCTATTAACTTGCCTGAAGGTCGATTGAGCAGTAGTGCTGGTGTCATGGATAAGTTGACTCAGATATTTGAAATGCAGGAAGAGCTCAATTCCCGCATTGGCGTGGACCTGAAGAACATCGATCAAGAGGACAAGACGAGATGGATTCTAAATTACACCCGAGCGATGCAGCAGGAGTTGGCTGAGCTGACGGATTCCGTCCCTTGGAAATGGTGGGCGAAATATCAGGAGTTCGATGAACAGAACGCCAAAGTCGAAGTGGTGGACCTATTCCATTTTCTCGTTTCTCTCGCCCAAGCGCTAGGAATGACTGCCGACGACGTTTTCGACGCCTACATTGCCAAGAATAAAGTGAATCATCA
>Ga0310343_10000334_pt1 | contig 22420 bp, 13 predicted proteins | sample HC15DNA2025_MG_FD_203519 | JGI IMG/M metagenome (GOLD analysis project Ga0310343, IMG submission 203519) | Marine microbial communities from station ALOHA, North Pacific Subtropical Gyre - HC15-DNA-20-25_MG | ecosystem: Environmental > Aquatic > Marine > Oceanic | place: Pacific Ocean: North...
TCGCCAATGACAAACCATGGGAAGTGGCCATTGCCTACTGCTCCATCCAGCAGAACCCATCCACCGGTCTCTACCAATGCTGGTATCAATCCTATGCTGGCTCCCGAGCTCAGGATCCCACTCGCCGAGTGGTCCTCTGTTATGCCACTTCCAAAGATGGCCTGGTATGGGAAAAGCCCTCCTTGGGCCTCTACGATTTCAATGGAGATCCGGACACCAATATCGTGCTGGTGGGCAACGGAGGTCGCAGCGTCAACTACGGGGCTTCAGTGCTGATCGACTCCAGGGATGCAGACCCAGGTCGGCGCTATAAACTGGCCTACTGGGATTTCGCGCCGACCGAGGCCAGTGAACGCCCGGGGCTGTGTGTGGCGTTCTCCCCAGATGGCGTGCACTGGACCAAGCATCCTCAGGCCCCTCTCTTGCAGGGAGCCTATGGCGAACCGACCCAGCCTCCGTTTCAAGCCGATGCCGCTCAGGAACCTCAGACCCGCCCCTCCATCAGCGATGTCATGGACTTGATGTGGGACCCGGTAGGCGCTCACTTCAGTCTCTATACCAAGACCTGGGTGGATGCCCCCGATGGAAGACGCTTCTGGAAGCGGGCCATCGTGCGCAGCACCTCCACCGACTTTGTCCACTGGACCGCCCCCGAAATGATCCTTCACCCCAACCGCCCCGACGATGGCCAGTTTCACGGGCTCTCAGTCGTGCACGCCCACGGCCTTTATCTGGGCCTACTGCAGCGACTCGACTTCGGTGGCTTTGACCAAGGCGGCAGTGGCCGGATGCCCGCCGAGCTGATCTGGAGCCAGGACGGCCAGCACTGGCAGCGCCCCTTTTCCGATGACTGGTTTCTCCCCCTCCATCCCGACTCAAAGGCCTTTGACGCTGGCTGCCTGTGGACCAGTGCCACAGTCATGCACCATGAGAAGGCCTCTTACCTCTACTACGGTGCCTATCCCAGCTGGCATGCTGATTTCAATGCACAAGGCACGGGCATCGGGGTGCGCGTACTCCCACGCGATCGTTGGGTGGGGCTGCACCCACAAGGTGAGATCGGGCAAGTCACCTTCAAACCCTGGCACATCGAAGCCGGCAGCCACCTCACGCTCAACGCCGATGCCTCTGAAGGAGAGCTGCGGGTGGAATGGCTGGATGCCTCGGGCTACCGGATCCAAGGCTTGACTCAAACTGACGGGCACCCACTCAAGGGGGACCACCTCGAGCACCGTCCGAAGTGGAAGACGCGCACCCCATCGGGCTCCGCGTCCAACACACCCAGCGGCATGGCACAACTCAGGGTGCACCTTCAAGGAGCCACCCTTTATGCCGTGACCCTGCATCCCCCCAAGGCTGAATGAACCCGCTGCTGGCCTACATCGATACGCGACCTCTGATCTTCGTGGCCGGTTGGCTGCTGATCCTCCTGCTCTGGCTGGGAGCCCGCAAGATACGTGGCTACCGGGGGCCCATGCTCCTCTCCGCCGTGGCCATTCACCTGGGCTATGGGGGCTTGTTCATCCTTTTGGCAACCGGCTGGGGGCCTTACGTCAATCAGAAGGAAGTGCGCACCATGCCCATGCAATGGCAGATCGGTGAAGAAAGCCCAACGGAGGCAGGTAGGATAAGAATGGAAGGCATGGAAGGCATGGAAGGCATGGCAGAGGAAAATGCGAGTGCCCCACAGGTCATCCTCCAGTTCGTTTCGCACCCCAACCATCGCCTGAGCATGTTCTCGAAAGATCTGGCCAGCCACCTTCAAGCCCTCGAACAAGACATCATCTCAGTGACCTTCGAGATCACCCGAGACTATGGACGCATGCGGGGATTCAGCACCCTCGATATTGCAGGCCTAAAGCAGTGGGACGCATCGCGATCTTTCTACGAAGTGTCGGGTGGAGGAAGCGATGAAAGCGAGAACTCCGACCCGTGGAACGCATCCATTCCCTAGCAAGTCCATCTCTAGCCCATCAATCCCTGACAGCCCCAGCCTCCTTTCCTTGAACAAAGTTTTTTCCTCTCAGAGTCTACTGAACCTGGAGGGCAAAAGGTTCCGTTTTTGGAGCAAAACATCGAAAAAACTAAAAGGCCGGGGTGCTCTGCGGTAAACAAACATGCGCAGTCATGGACTGCTTGTTTCATATATGGGATTTTGGAAAGTTTTTCTTTAGTATGTTGGCATGAGCACTCCCCTGAACTCAGAATCCATTTCAATCGCCTTGAAAAGCCTTCCCGATTGGAAGCACCATGAGGAAAAATTGTCCAAAGAGTTTGTATTCAAGGACTTTAGGGAATCCATGAGTTTCCTCATGGAGATGGCTTTTGAGTGCGAAAGCGCCAATCACCATCCGGAAATCTATCAGGTTTACAATCGCCTGAGACTGGAATTGACCACGCACGATGCTGGGAGGCAGGTCACACAGAAAGATATCGACCTTGCTGGGGCGATTGAGGCCGTGCTTGCGAAGCGAGTTCTAGCTTGAGATTGCGGCTCAAAGTCGATTCAGCTGGACTGTTTTTGAACCTTGTTGAGTAAAAACATCCCTTTTTTGGCTCAAGTTTTCGGCGAAATCATCCGAACAACGCCATGTAGCACTGTATGGAGCAAAGACGTATCATGAAAGCCCGATCCATAACAACACGGCTGATGGCATGGAGCCTATTCCTGCTGATTGGCACCTTGAACTGGATGCATGCGGGAGTCCCTCAAAGCCATCTCATCATGCGGATTCGGTTTGACGATAGTGTGATGGTGGAACCAGAGGGGATTCCGGTAGGCCTACAAGGAATCCCTTACATTCGGTTTTCCGAAGATGCCAAGGATGGGATGGCGATCGATTTCAGTGCAGGGGTTGATCAGCCGGAGGTCATGAACGCAGAAGATGACCATTACGTCGCCGTGCTGCGTCCCCCTTCCATCGAAAAGCTTTTCACCCTTTCTATTTGGTTCAAATCAACTGAGGGCGAGAATCTCGCGACGGATCGAGGTCTCTTGAGTTGGGGTTCGGAAACGGGCTTTGGCATGGAATCGCACGGGATTACCCTCACCAAGGAGAGGGAGATTGCCCTGACCATCAACACCCAGACCACGAGTGAATTGCGAAAGACTGCGTCGCTGGAAGCCGTGCGCCTGGCAGATTGGAACCACTTGGTTTACACCTTTGACGACCAGGCCAATGCGGCCATCGTGTATCTCAATGGCATGGAAATCATCAAGGAATACTATGATCAGGAAATCATCCACCGCGGGCTGCCCATTTACATAGGGGCCAACCCTACCGGTCGCATGAAGATCTTCCACGGACTGATGGATGACTTCCGTCTGTATGACCGGGCATTGAACCTTGAGGAGGTCTCCAACCTGATGAACGAGTATTTGCCCAGAGGGGATTCCACGGGCGATCAAAGTCTGGCTCTGCGCATGCGCTTTGATGGTGACCCTTCGGTCGATGGGGCCGATTTGCTGAGCCTGATCCATCAGCCTCAAGGAGTCAGCTATGTCGATCAGGCCATCAGTGAAAAGGGCCTGGATCTGAGCGCAGGCACCGGCGGTTATGTCACGGTCATGACGCCTCCGGCTCTTGAGGAGCGCTTCACACTTTGCATGTGGATCCGCCTGCCAGCTCAAGCATCCCTAAAGCGCTATGGGCTTTTTAGCTGGGGACCCGACCTGCCTGATGGGGTCGAATCTCATGGCCTGTTCATTGAAGAGGGAAACAACTTGTTGAGCATTCAAAACTTCAAGGGGACCATCAGCAGCGGTCTGAAAGTATCTCTTGGGAATATCGACCTGTCGCAGTGGACCCATATTGCCTATGTCTACGACCTTCCTGGCAAGCGCCACACCTTGTATGCCAATGGCAGAAGATTGGGTTCCAACCGTTACATTCACCCCATTGAAGTCAAAGGGCAGAATTTGATCATTGGGGCCAATCCCATCGATACATTGGAAACCTTTCCAGGATGGATAGATGAGTTTCGCCTTTACGACGGCCTCATGGAGGAGGCTCAAATCCGCGAACTGATCGCAGAGCACACCCCTTCCTTGAGGATCCAGCGGATTGAGCAAGGCAATTTGCTTTCCATCACCAATCCACGCCCAGGAATCGCCGAAGTCTGGGGATCCTGGGACCTCAAGGCATGGCAGCCAGTCTATGTTTCGCCAGAGGGAGCAGCAGAGAGTTTCTTCTTCGACAACGAGCAGTTCGAGAACATCTCGCGCTTTTACCGGCTCAATTTCAGCATACCCTGAGACTTCCTAGGCTACAGCCAAAGTGGCCATGTCGCCTTACCAGGGAGTCAAAGGCTTCCTCAGGGATGCCCATGAGCCGAATGATCCTTTGAAAACGGGATGGGCTCATGAGGTAGGACACTCCAACCGGATTCTCCTTCCACCACTTCGATGCATGCGTCCATGGGAACCTGCTTCCAAGTTTGCTGGGTCCCGGAACCATGCCAGTGGATCGTCAAGGCCTCCAACGCCGTGGCCTTGCCAAGACCCATTTCAATCCTCAGGGGAGAAGCGCCAAAACTACCCCCAGTGCGCACCACCCGGTGAAACGTGCGGAGAGATCCGTCAGCCTCTTTGACGCGGACCGACACCCGTGAGCCCACGCCCATGCGATTGGAGTGCACCCCATGGAGACGAAGTTTCAGCCAGTGGTGCCCATGCCCCGGGTTCAGAAACAAGGCATTGCGATAAAGATCGCCCTCATAGGCTCCCCCCATGTTAGCATACACGTCCTGATCCCCGTCGTTGTCCAGATCCGCAAAGCCAATCCCGTGCCCTTTTTGGAGGTGTCCCATACCGGCTGAAGTCGTGATGTCGGCAAATCGCCTACCTCCCTGATTGAGAAACAGGCGGTTGGGTATCAGGGTCGCCAGATCCGGATCGCCGGTTCCCAAGTAGAAATCGGGATACCCATCATTGTTCACATCTCCATAGTTGGAACCCATCGTGTGAAGAACCTGATCCAGCCCCAGGGACTGCGTTTGATCCTCAAAGGTACCATCTCCACGATTGCGATAGAGTCTGGCCTTGGAGGCCTGATGCGGTTGACCCAGCACATCCGCAGCCACCTCTCCCACGTCCTTGATCCGGTAGCCCGCCACAAACAAATCCTGCCAGCCATCCTGATCAGCATCGAAAAACCAGCAGGGAAAACTGTCCACCGGTTCGCTGACCCCGGCTTGGCGAGCGACATCCACAAAACGCCGGAGCTGGCTTTTTCCCGAAACTGGACCGGTATTGCGAAAGAGCTGATTGGGGGCATCGTAATTGGAAATATAAAGATCCAACCATCCATCATGATCGATATCTGCCACCGCGGTTGCCTTGATGTAGGAGGTCAGACTCAAACCACATGCTCGGGCCTGCTCGGTGAACGTGCCATCCTGATTGTTGACGTAAAGTTCGGATCGATGACGATTGCGTGGAGTGGATTCATTGCCCACAAAAAGGTCCAACCATCCATCATTGTTCATGTCCCACCAAACGGCCGTCTGCGTTGGATAACTGGAAAGTACTCCAGCTTCATCGGTCACATCTTCAAAATGCCCCTTGCCGTCGTTTTGCCAAAGTGAGTTGGGAATGCGCCCTTCACTACCCAGCCAAGCGCCACGCAATACGAACACATCGATGTCGCCATCATTGTCATAATCGGCAGACACCATGTTCAAACCCCCGGTCAGCTCCAAAAGCCCTGACTCGCGCGTACGATCAGTAAAGCGACCCTCTCCATCATTCTGCAAGTAGGTAGGAGAATCTTGGGACCCCCAAGCTGTCACGAGGATATCAATCAGCCCATCCCCATTGAAATCATCGAGCACGGTGCCACCGGAGAGGGCGTTGACGTCAGCGCCTACCGATCCCGCGATGTCCGGGAAAACACCGATATCCGCATCACTGGACCATGTGGAGGCAGGAATCCACCAAGGATTCGAAACTGTTTCGGGATCATGACCCAAGGTCATGCTGGCAATATTGAAGAGCCACTTCAGAGACAAATCCTCCGGGTAGCGCTCCAAGGCAGGCTTGAGAATGGAAAGAGCCCCCTCAGAACCTCGCCTCAAACGATGTACCCCTGCTGCCTGAATCGGCATCAGGCAGGAGGCCGTGGTGTGATTGGCCAGGCAGTTTTCCTGCTCTCCCAGACGAAGCCAACAGAGGCTTTGATAAAATTTGAGGAGGTAGTGGTTTTTCTCATAGAGATCCGGTGCTACCTGACGGGCCATGGCTTCCCAGGCATTGAAACCTTCCAAGGCCTTTTCCGAGGCTCCGGCTTGTAGCCATTCCACCGCCTCCTGAAGCATGAGGTCCATGCGCTTGTCTTGAGTCGTGGCTTGAGCCGCCTGCTCCGCGAACATCCGGGCTCTCAAGCTACTAAGAAAGATATTGCGCACGGGATTGGACCTTTTGGCCAATTTCTCCAGTCGTTGGACCATGGCTTCGGTAGAGGCCTCCGCCGGTTGATAAGAAAAGGGTAGGAGCCACAGGCATCCTGCACAAACCCGGATGCATTGGAAGGGTCCGCGGGCCAAAAGCTGGTGCACAAAGCGGTTCATGTCAGGACAATCCTCTCCCCAAGTAGAAACGTAGGGAACGTCTTACGGGCCTTTTCTAAACGGGTCTTTGTGCCAGCCAGACAAGATGGATCAAGCCTGCTCGGGTTGCGCCACGATATGCAGCTTGATGACCACTTCGTCACGGATGAGATCATCGGCCCGGCCTGGGTATTGAATCCCGAAATCAAAGCGCTTGATGAAAAATTCTGCATCGACGGTTACCGATGCATCGGAGACCTCAATGGTGGCCGGAAAGGTAATGGTTTTGGTCACCCCATGGAGGGTTAACTGCCCTGTCACCTGATGCCCCTGATCATCTTTCGCGAAACCGGTTGAAACAAAAGAAGCGGAAGGAAAACTGGGAACGTCAAAGAAGTCTTCGTTCTTCAAATGACCGGTCAATCGATCACTGTCGGACCAAGTCGACTCCATATCGATTTGCACCTGCGTGCCTCCAGCGACAAGCTCGCCCCCTGCGACTTGAACCGAGGCAGTAAAGGTCTTGAAGCCTCCTGCGTGACTTCCGGTGACCTTGGAGCCGACAAAACCGATGGTCGAGTCGGACGAAGCCACATAGGTCAATGCCTCCTGGGAGTCTTCAGGGCTGCTGGCAGTCGTTTCGGCAGCGGGCTGAGCCTCCTCAACCTTGGCTTCGGCCACGTCATCTGCGGGGTTGGAGCATCCCGGACCAAGCATGATGGCGAGGAGCAAGAGACAGGGAAAGCAAGAAGTCAGTAGGAAAGACTTTTTCGTGTTCATTGAATTTCAGCGGTTTAGGTCGCCGATGATGGACTCAGCCGCTTCCCACTGTCAAGAGGTCACGACGTTATTGCGGAGTCTTCAGACTAGTCATGTCAGGAAGTTTTTGATAGGGGTTTTACCTGAACCCTATTCACTGCTCACATCATGACCCCCACACGTCGACAGTTTCTCAAACAAGGTGCCTCCATGGCAGCTGCCTTTCCCTTCATTCTTCCATCACGCATCTGGGCGGCAGAGGTGTCACCCAATGATCGCATCAGGATGGGCTTCATCGGTATGGGTAAGCAGAACCAAGGGCTACTGAATCATTTCATGCGCTTGAAGGATTCTGAAGCGGTGGCGGTATGCGATGTGGATACCAACCGGCGCAAACAGGCTCGGGAACGGGTTGAAAAACATGTTGGCGCGCAACAGGCATCCGGTCACTTCAAGGGTTGCGAAGATTACAACGATTATCAGGACCTGCTGGCACGCAGTGACATTGACGCGGTGTGCATTGCGACCCCGGACCACTGGCATGCCCTCATGTCGGTGCACGCCGCCAAAGCCAAGAAGGACATTTACTGCGAAAAACCCCTTTGTCAGTCGATCAAGGAGGCACGTCGCATGGTCCAAGCCGTGCGCACCCACAAACGGGTGTTTCAGACAGGGAGCATGCAGCGGTCTTCCGAAGAATTTCGTGTCGCTTGTGAACTGGTACGCAATGGGATCATTGGGCCCATCACTCGGGTGGAGGTCGCCGTCGGAGGCCCGGCCAAACCCTGCGATCTACCCGAGGAAGCCATGGAACCCGGCTTGGACTGGGACCGTTGGTTGGGGCCTGCACCCAAGCGCCCCTACAACTCGACCCTCAGCCCACGAGGGGTGCACAACCATTACCCAGCTTGGCGAAACTATCGGGAATATGGTGGAGGTGGGGTGACCGACTGGGGCGCCCATCATTTTGACATCGCTCAGTGGGGCCTGGGCATGGATCAGGAGGGACCTCGCCGCATCCTGCCTTCTCAGAACCCAGAGTCCGGACATGGGGTGCGCATGATTTATCAAAATGGCGTGGAAATGATTCACAGCGATGGCAATGGGGTGACCTTTCACGGAAAGGAAGGCAAGATACAAGTCAACCGCGGCAAGTTTGCCTTCTGGTTGGGCGAGAAGCAGATCGCCTCAGATCGCAAGCAGTGCAAGGAGGTGGAGCAAACCTACCTGGCTAATGCCAAGGTACGGCTCTACCGCTCATCGGATCATAAGCAGGACTTCCTGGATTGTGTGCGAAAGCGCACCCGTCCCATCGCCGATGTGGAAATCGGAGCGCGCACGGTCACCATTTGCCATCTGGTAAACCTCTCCTATTACCACGGACAACCCATGCAGTGGAATGCCCGTAGAGAACAATTCCTGCAGGGCAAGGGTCAGGCAGAGTGGCTCGATGTCGACCATCGAGCACCCTACCAATGGACATCGTCAAAGGGTTAGAGGATCGCCCATCTCTCAAGATGGATGGGCTTGCCTGGGCAGATTCAGGGATCGAAGTGATGGAGTGGTAGCTCAGCGAATGCCCGGTAGCGGGCGTCCAGTCGCGGCACATCCAGCCACTGGGCATGAACCAGCAACCCGTAGCGCAACTGGAGTGTCTCTCCCTTTTGAAGCACTCGATCTTCGTGGAAGGTGAGACTTGCCCCCATCCAGCCGTCGTTTCGCACATGAAAGACAGTTGGGTGATTGGGGTTGGCAGGGTGATCCATGAGGGTGATCCCTTCGACTCTTTCTGGAGCTATCAGGCCCGCATAGTCCACCCACTTCGCGGGTTTCCAGAACACTCCCTCTTCATTGATGGAGCCTTCGGAATTCAGGATACGACCTCCACCATCGTGAACGCCGAGGGTCTTGGCCATGCGCACCCCCACCAAGCCGAAAGGCGTCTTGCCAAAGGTGACCTCGGGAAGAACGGCCTGAAGATGGAGATCCAACAGCAACAAGTAGGAGCCATCCTCCAGAGGACGCAAGGCGGTTCGGCGCTTTTCCTTCAGGAGAACTTGTTGGTCGGGCCCAAGCCAGGTCCCTGAGCTGATGACCGCGGCATGATGATCGCCATCCTCCAGCTTTTCGACCCGATCATGCCGGATCACTCCCTTGTCAGCCCCCCGGTCACCCCAGAAATCGAACCCATTGACGCGATAATGTGAGACCCAGAAACTGTTGTGATGACTATGGCCCACAGGATCGTGAGGATGGCCCATGCGCGTCAGAGACCGACCACTGGGGCCTTGAATGGGGAAGACAAAAGGACGACGCAAGGTGTTGGCAAAATGAAAACGCATCATTTCGACTCCTTGATGCTGCAAGGAGACTTGATCGTAGGGCAATGGGATGGCCTGCATCAGCGGCACGGGTTTTGGCTGCCGGGCGGCATCGCCGGATTGCCCGACCAAAGGCTGGAAGCAGCCACCCACAAAAAAGGCCGTCCAACTCAGGGCGAGCGAGAAAAAAGACCCATCAGGCAAGCGACTTTTTCCGGGAAGATGAAAGGGAAGCAGAGACATCAGCGAAAAGCGTATAAACCAGCGGAATGACAAATAAAGTCAAAAAGGTGCTGGTCATCATACCCCCTACCACCACCACGCCCATGGGGCGACGACTTTCGGCACCGGCGCCAAACCCAATGGCAATGGGCAAAATCCCGGAAATGGTGGAAATGGCAGTCATAAGAATAGGTCTCAAGCGCACCAGACCCGATTGAGTCATGGCCTCTCTCGCACTCAGGCCTTGAGCTCGTAGCTGATTGGCAAATTCGACCAGCAGGATGCCGTTTTTGGTGACCAGACCCACCAGCAATACCATGCCGATTTGGCTGAACAAATTGACGTTCATGGCCGGCACCAGCGGCATCCATCCTACGCGCCCCAGCGCCCCGATCAGCCACAACAAACCAAGTGCCCCAACGGCAGCCAATGGAACGGTGAGCATGACGGTCAACGGATGGAGAAGACTTTCAAACTGAGACGCCAGCACCATGTAGACAAAGACCAGGGCCAGGACCAGGACCCAACCAATTTCCTGACCTGCATCCTGCAGATCCCGCGATTCTCCCGACCAATCGTAGAGAAAGCCCGCTGGCATTTGTGCTTCGAGCATTTCCTTCACCCGCGACACGGCGGTTCCCATGGTCACGCCCATCGGAGTGCCCGAGATGGTGGCGCTGCGAATGCGATTGTAACGCTCGATTTTGTTGGGCGCGACGCCCACCTGACGCTGCACGATACTGGAGAGCTGAATCAATCGACCATCCTGATTGCGCACGTAGATCCGATCGAGATGTTCCGGCGTCAAACGGCTGGTGCGTTCGAGCTGCGCAATCACATCGTATTCCTTACCATCTCGTTTGATGCGACTGATATCGAGCCCGCCAAAGAGGATTTGCAAGGTTCTGGAAATATCCTGAATCGAAACCCTGAGGGCCGATGCACGATCGCGATCGATGTCCAGCTTGAGCTCAGGTTTGTTCATTTCAAAGGAACTCTGGACATTCTGAATGAAACCCGATTGTCGGAGCTGGTTGACGAAGTCGGTGACAAAGCCATCCAGTTGCTCCAGATCCCCCGCCTGGATCACCACCTGAAACGGAGAGCGAAAGCTGCGATTGATCGTCTTGGGAATATTGGGAATGGCAATCGCCCCCTCCACCTGAGAGAAAAACTGACTGCGCAGCCCATCGGGAGCATTGACCATTTCCTGAACCGTACGATCGCGCTCCTTGGCCAGGTGCACAAAGACGATGCCATTGTTGGCTAACCCGGGCCCAGAGAATCCGGGAGCCACCAGAGACCCGTAGATTTCAACCTCGGGGGTCTTGGACAGAATCTCCTCCATTTGCAGGAGCATGCGGTTGGTGTACTCCGTGGTGGACCCCTCCGGAGCAATCACAAAGCAGAGCAGCCGACCCTTGTCTTCTTCTGGAAGGAAATCACCCTCCAGATGGGTGTAGAGCATGCGGCTGGCCAGAAGCAGAACCACGGCGAGGGTTCCCAGCATCCCAAGTCGCACGATGACACTGCGGTTGAGGAGACGTTCCAGGAGACCCCGATAAACCTGGGTGAGACCCTGCATCACGCTCTCGAAAAGTCGGATCAGCCCACCAGGTTTATGGTTGGAGGATTGGAGAATTCTCGAGGCCATCATGGGAGTCAGTGAGAGAGCCACGAAGGTGGACACGACCACAGCAGCCACAATGGCAATGGCAAACTCGATAAACAGGCGACCGGTGGTGCTGGACTGAAAGGCCAGGGGAATGAACACCGCCACCAGGGCCACCGTCGTGGCGATGACGGCAAAAGTGATTTCCTTCATGCCCTTGAGAGCCGCTTGGAAAGGCGACAAGCCTTCTTCAATGTGACGGTGAATGTTTTCCAACACGACAATAGCATCATCGACCACAATCCCGATGGACAAGACCAGGGCAAGCAAGGTGAGAATATTGATGGAGTAGCCCATGAGGTGCATCACCGCAAAGGAGGCCACGATGGAAACAGGGATGGCCACTGCTGGGACTAACGTGGCGCGAAAATTATGGAGAAATACGTAGATGACCGTGACCACCAGGAGAAAAGCAAAGGCCAGGGTGAACCACACCTCGCGAATCGAATCTTCCACAAAATTGGATTCGTCATAATTGACGACCATTTCGATCCCATCAGGCAAGGTCGGACGCACCAGCTCGAGCTGGTCGCGAATGCCATGGGAAACCGAAACCGAGTTGGCCTTGGATTGCTTGACCACTCCCAGAAAAATACAGGGCTTCCCATTGTTGCGTGCCCCTGTGCGCTCGTTTTCCACCCCTTCAGCGGCATAGCCGATATCACGCAATCGCACGAAACGATCTCGATCCTGACGGATCACCAGCTGGTTGAATTGGGCCACGGTTTTGAGTTCTCCCTGTGTCTGGATCGTCATCTCACGGTCCCAGTTTTCCACCCGACCACTGGGGAGCTCCACATTCTGCTCGGTGAGTGCCCGTTGCACGTCCAGGACGGTGACCTGATGGGCAGCCATTTTTTCCGAATCCAGCCACAGGCGAATGGCAAAGCGTTGTTCGCCTCCAATGAAAATGGAGGAAACTCCTTCAACGGTCTGGAGGCGATTCTTGATTTGCTTCTCCGCGAGATCGGTCATTTCAAGCGGCGTGAATCGATCGCTGCTCATCCCGATCCACATGATCGGGCGCGCATCGGAATCCTGCTTGGAAATCACGGGCTCATCGATGTTCTCCGGAAGGCGACCCCGGACACGGGAAACGCGATCCCGCACATCCTGGGCTGCGATATCGATGTCACGGGAGAGATTGAACTCGATGGTGATGTTGCTGACTTGTTCGCGACTCTCACTGGTCAAGGTCTTGATGCCGGTCACATTGTTGATGACTTCTTCCAGACGCTCGGTGATTTCGGTTTCGACCACCGAGGCGTTGGCTCCGGGGTAGACGGTGGTAACGTTGACAATGGGCGGATCAATGTCAGGGAGTTCGCGGACTGGCAGGCGACTCAGGCTGATGGCCCCAAAGAGCACGAGTGCCAGGCTCATCATGGTGGCCAGCACAGGTCGTTGAATGCTCAGTTCGGGAAGCCTCATGACCGCGCCTACTGGTAGATCTGGGCCGCTTCGGCGGGAGCCCTGACCACTGGAGAACCGGGGCCGATTTTCTGCGTGCCTTCGACAATGACCTCTTCGCCCGCAGTCAGGCCCTGAAGGATCTCCACTTTCCGTGCCTTGCGCTCGCCGACGCGGACGGTTCGCATTTGTGCCTGACCCGCCTGATCGATCACATAGACCATGGCTCGCTCTTCATCGAGGCTGCGGAACAGGGCAGGTTCTGGAATGACAATAGCTTCTTCCCGGACGGTGAGGGTCAGATCGACGGTGGCAAACATGCCTGGCTTGAGGAGGCTCTCTTCATTAGCGATGCGGGCCTTGACCAAGGTTGTGCGTAGTTCGGGCTCAACAAAGGGCGCCACGAAATAAACCTCGCCCGTGAAACGCATCTCAGGATAGGCGGCTACCTTGACCTCCAGAGTCTGTCCCTGGCGACACACGCTCAAAAAGCGCTCCGGTACGTTGAATTCCAATTTGATGGGATCCAGAGAAACCAGCCAGGTCAGGGTGACATTGGGAGAGATGACCTGGCCCGGGCTGACTTCTCGGACGCCCACGACCCCACGAAAGGGTGCGGTGATGCGGGTATCCTTCAGCTGGCGCTTGCGGAGATCCAGAAGGGCCTGATCCGCCTCAAAGCGAGTCCTTGCCTGATCAAATTCCTGACTGGAGATCAACTTGCCGTCGAAGAGCTCCTGATTGCGCTCAAAGTTGGATTGGCTCAGGGCCAGATTGGCCTGTGCTTCGACTACCGAGGCCGCCAGCTTGCTTTGGTCGAGCTCCATGAGCAACTGGCCCATCTCCACCTGCTGTCCCTCTTCAAAAGCAATGCGTTCGATCACTCCAGCCGTTTCCGATTGAAGGGCTACCATCTCATCGGCCGCCAGGGAACCAATCAGAGAAAGGGTATCGGCTACCGCTTCCACCTTGGCTGCCACTGCCACCACCTGCGTAGGTGGCCGTTGAGCGGGACCATTGGATGAGTCGGCTTCCGGAGATGGGCTGCACCCCGTTGCGAGTAACAAAAAAGCCAAGAACACCACGGGCACTAGGAGCACCCAATGCCTCATGGGGAACAACGTTTTGCCACGACTGCAAGCAGTTCGCAGCACTTGGATGGGCGCTTCGGTAGGTGAATCAAACATGAGCCTCATGCGAAAGAAATTGACTATGAGGCAATGAAAATACGATTCAAGCTGTTACGGTCTTTTTCCTATCGAACCCTTGGCAACAACGGTGCCCCCATTCGGGTCCGATCACAAATCGGACACAAAGGTCGCCCCCTGAATGTTCGCCCGCAGGGACTCTGGCAAATTCTTGGGATTGAGTTGCAGGATCAATGTATGACTTCCAGCTGGCAAGGTCAGTTGGAGCTTGGGGTCGTAGGTCATTTCCCGGCCATCAATCCAAAGCCTCGCATCTGAAGGCGCACTACAATCCAGCTGCAGGGTATTGCCCGTGCTTTCAAAGCGAGCCGCCGCCATGAGGCCAATGAGGCTGGTAACCTGATTGATGTTGCGAATCTGGAGAGCCTGGGCCATCGCCGACTGGGGCAAACGCCCATCGACCATCGTATCAGCAGGCTTCCAGGCGGGGCCCGCCACATCGCCGATGATGCGGTCGATGCCAAACTGTTCATCGGTATGACGCCCGGCACGCAACTTCCATCGTCGAGCCACATCATTGCGGGCCGCATCGAAAGGACCGGACTCTCCCAGTCGAGAGAGGAAGTGTATCAAATCCTGACGTTCCTCAACCGAAAGCGCATCGATCAATCCAGAGGGCATCAACGACGTCCCCATGATGCGCCGAGTCACATCCTTCTTGGGGATGGAGACGACCTGATTGATAGCGTTGCGTAGAAAAAGCTCTTGATCATTTTCTGATTGCAGGATCCCACTGTACTCGGCCTCATCGCGTGTCTCGACAATAACCGAATGATAGCCTTCCTTGATCTTGGCATTGGGCATGAGCAAGGATTCGACCAGGTAATCGGTCGGGGCACTGGCTCCGATGGAGGTCAGATCTGGGCCCACCTGTCCCCCCACACCCCCAATGGCATGGCAGGCAATGCAACCCAGCTCGGGTCGTCGATAAATCTGCTCACCCCGGTAGGGGTCGCCTTGGGCCTCGGCCTGAGCCGCCCATTGTTTCATGGATTCGGAACCAAGTGTTTCACTCCCAGTATCACTCAGGCCTCCCGCCTTTTCCAAAGCCAGCATCAATTCCGGCTCATGGCGACCCATCTTCTGAACACTTCGCATCCCCGCTTGAGCTGCTGAACGATTGAGTTTGACCTGTGCGATGCCGGACTGAATGGCTTCAAAAACAGGCTTTTGCTGCAGCAGGGAGGTCCAGAGCTGTTCGAGCGCAGCCTCCTCTTCCAAGCCATTCATGAGTTCCCAGACCTTCGGCAGGGCTTGCTTGGGGCGAAGAAGTGCCATCGATTGCACGATGTTCCTTTGAAGCGTGACCGCTTCAGGATTCTGGGAAAGGGATTGGAGTGCCTCCCAGGCAGGCGCCCCACCCAGAGCAACGATGGCCGCCACGGCCTGCTCTCGAGTCGCACGCTGTGTGGAGGCATGGCCGGCGATGGAGGCCAGGGCAGGCATGGCCTCCTTGCGTTTCCACTGCCGCACCAACTGAATGGCCGCCTCCTGGACAGCCTGGCTGGAATGGCCCAGCAAGGTGTTCGAGGCATTCTGGCCTTGGTCGGGTTGCAGATTGCGCAAGCGTGCCGCCTCTCTGAGAGCCCTCAGACTGGCCAGGACCACCGATTCGGAAGTCGAGGGATCCGCAGCGATCCGCATCAGTCGATTGAGCTGTGAGCGCGTACCCGCCTTGGCGATGAGCTGCATCCACGGGCCTTCGGCAAGAGCGTTGGGATGGAGTGAGGCCGTCATGGGTTCCAGGATTTGGGCCGCCTGGTTCCCCGGAATGGCCGTCAGCCCAAATTCAAGAGCCGCTCTATTTTCCTCGGAGACTTTCCAGGCCCCGGAAGCCACGGCGTCCACCCAGGGCGCTGCCAGATCATTCATGGTCAACCAGAGGGCGTAATCGAGGAATCGATCCATCGGCTGTTCCAACACTTGCAGTGCCGTGGCCGCAGCCCAACCCGTGCCGACTTTGGCCAACGCCCTGATGGCCTCCAGTCGCACCCTGGGATGAGCATCCTTGACCCGGGCAGCGAGGAGGGCTGCCCCATCGGGCAGGGATGCCTGCCAGAAGCTCAGGACACGCACCGCTGCTGCACGGACCCGCCCATCCTCATCTTCCAGCAGAGATCTGAGCAAGGTAGGCTCTACCTGATTGAGGGACTGATACATCCAGAGTGCCTGAAGCTGAGCAGGGGTCTGGGGATGGGCCATCCGCCATGCCTCCAGATCTCGACCGATGACCGCACCCCTTTCAGTCAGGACTCGGCGCACCTGCTTTTGCCGCTCTCCATGACCGGTCAGCAGCTGGTCCAACAATTCGGTGTGAGACATGGCGCGCAGATCCATCAGGGGCAGGGCAGCGCGTCCCTTGTAGGTGACTCTCCAGATCCGACCCGTCACCTTGTCTCGGCGAGCATCACGAAAGTCGACCTCTCCATGCTGGATGATGGGGTTGCTCCAGTCGGCAATATAGAGTGCCCCATCGGGACCAATCTTCACATCAATCGGACGGAAGGTGGGATCCAGTGAACGCACGAGGTCTCCAGCTTCGCGTGCGGCATAGCCTGCATCCTGCTCGGTCATTTCAAAACGAACGATGCGGTGAGCTCGGAAATCACAGGTGATGGCCGAGCCTTGCCAGTCCTCTGGCCAGTGGGCGCTTTGAACCAGTTCCAGGCCGCAGAATTTGGGATACGAACCAGGGCTGATGCTATCGAGCAATCGACGTCCACCTGCGTAGGTAAAATACATGGCGCCTGGCACGCCATAACTGATCCCCTGAAAACCTGCCCCATCGGTCACGAAGGATTGTCCATAGAGATCAAATTGGTGACCCCATGGATTGCAGAAGCCTCGGAGATAGACATCCAACTCCAGGTTGTCTGGGCGAAGGTGCAGCACCCCACCACTGTTGAGCCGAACCAGACCATGGGGTGTTTCCAGATGGCTGTGAATGTAGATGGACTGGTTCATGTAGAGCTGACCATCGTGCCCCCATCGAAGGGTGTGGAGGATATGATGCGTGTCCTCAGTGCCAAATCCCGAGAGAACGATGCGACGTTGATCAGCGCGTCCATCACCATCGGTGTCCTTGAGGTGGAGCAGTTCGGTGCTTTGTCCGACGTAGGCACCTCCATCCCCCGGCTCAATGCCCGTTGGCATGAGCAGACCATCGGCAAAGACAGTGGTGTGATCGGCCACCCCATCCCGATCGGTATCTTCCATGACCAGTATCTGGTCTTCGGCAGCTTGTCCGGGCTGGATCTGCGGGTAGAGTCGCGATCCAGCAATCCACAGACGTCCTTCCGGGTCAAAATTGATCTGGATGGGCTTGCTGATGAGGGGTGTCTCCGCCCAAAGGGTCATTTCGACCTCGGGTGCAAGTTGAAAGCGATCGGTCGGAGCGCTGGGATCGCGATCGCGCTGAGCCGCATCCAGGGATCGGGTTTCCACCGCAGCCGGTTGGGGGAGCCGCCAGGCCAAAGCCTGTGAGGGCGAAAGGTCTTTGGCCACCTTCACCCACTCGTAACGATGCCTTCTGGCCTTGGCCAAGGCGTGAATCTCCTTCTCCTGCTCCGCTACCAGGGGATCAAATTGGGGTATTTCCACCGCATTCTGCCCTTGCTCATGTTTGCGAAAACCAAAGAGGTAGGTCTCATTCTGCGGGCGGTATCGATGGAAGAAGGTTTCATTCTTCTCAATCACTGCATGACGCAATGCGGTGGCTTGATCGAATTGGGGACCACGTTCCAACACCTGGCCCTGGGCCCATTGATCAGCTGAGTAGACGGCGTAGATCTGGCCATCCATTTTCAAGGCATAACGGCCGGGAGGCAGGCCGCTGACCTGAATGATTCGAGGAGCTTGAGAGGTCGGCAACAGCGCATCCTTGGGGTCAGCATTGGCCGCTGGCAACAGATCATCCTTCAGTGTAACGGCCATGCCTTCTGCCTGAGATTGGAAATCCCATACCTGAAGACCCTTGGAGGCTGCCTCCAGCACACCGGAGTCGTTGATTTCCAGACGCCAGGGCCAAGGCTCGTGAGAAAGAACACGACTGATAAGCTCTGCGATTCTGGCATACCCGTAGGGGCCAGGGTGGATCCCGTTCTCCGTGAAAGCGCGCTTGAAGGGATCGGCGTGCCCATCCCCCAGATCGTGGTAGAGATCCACAAAGGGCAGCTGCTGTTCCAAAGCCAGGGCCCGTAAGGTACGGACATATCGAACCAAAGCCTGGTTGTGATCCGAAGGATCGGGCAAGGGAGCCCCCATGGCCTCATGACGCATGGGACTCAATAAGACCACTCTCAGGTCCGCAGGTTTCTTGGAAACCGCGCGGCAAGCCTCGATGAGGGCCACCAGCTCGTCGCGAAACGCGCGAGTCTGATTGGGATGTTCCAGGGAAGAAGCCATACCATAGCCCAACAGCAGGACCGTCGGTTCAAAGGCTTCCAACTCGCGGGTAATCCGCTGCACCCACTGCTCCTTGGGTTTGCTCCAGTCAAAACTCGCCCGCGACTGACCCAGAGGATTGTCACCACTCCAGGCAAAGTTACGAAACACCAGGTCATGCGCCGGATGCCTCGCGGTGATGGCGGTTTCCAAGTAACCCCAGGTTTGCTCCCGCTCCAACAGGGTATCGCCCACCAAGGCAATGCGATCCTTTGGCTGGAAGGAGAAGTCGGGAGAAACAATGGACTGACTCAGAACTCCATGAGCCAGAAAGGAGATCAGCATCAGCCACAGATGGTTGAAACGTTGGAATGTGCTTGAGGAGGAGAAAACAGTCTTCATGGAAAGGGTCTGTGCATTACTTAGAGAAAGAATCACCAAAACTCAAGCTTGCGCTGAGTCGGCCCACAGGAAAAGAGGGAGACCTCCGTGGCTATGCCTCGAGCTATTCCAAGGCCAGAGTCACCCCGACGGGGCAGTGATCCGATCCCATGACTTCAGGGAGGATGAAGGCAGAACGGAGCTTGGATGCCAGAGAGGCGGATATCCCGCAATAATCGATCCGCCAGCCCACATTCCGGGCACGAGCCCCTGCCCGATAACTCCACCACGAGTAATGGCCTCCTCCCAGCTCGAAGACGCGAAAGGTGTCGATGAAACCCGCATCGATCAATCGATCGAAAGAAGCCCGCTCCTCGGGGCTGAATCCGGGGTTTTTGACATTTTCTTTGGGACGGGCCAGGTCGATTTCCTGGTGGGCTACATTGAGGTCTCCGCAGAAAAGAACAGGCTTTTGCTCCCTCAAAGCACAGAGATGCTTCAAAAAAGCAGCATCCCATTCAAGGCGGTAGTCCAGGCGAGCCAGTGCATTCTGGGCATTGGGGGTGTAGACATTGACCAAAGTGAACGCATCAAATTCCAGATTCTGCACCCTTCCTTCCTGATCGTGCTCCTCGAGCCCGAGGCCATTCCAGACACGCAAGGGCTTGATGCGAGTGAGCACTGCCGTTCCAGAATAGCCTTTTTTGACCGCCGAATACACGTAGCGGTGATAACCCTCTGGCCAGGGAAGGTCATCCAGCTGATCCGGCTGCGCCTTGGTTTCCTGGAAACAAAGGATGTCGCTTTCCACGGTAGGAATCCATTCCATGAGCCCCTTACCGACGGCGGCTCGCATGCCATTGACGTTCCAGGAAATCAGTTTCATGAGTCAGCAGAGTTTTCTTGGGAGGGCGGCCGAGCATCCAGACCAAAAAAGGCTTCGGCGACTTGAGTGGTTTCTTGAGCCAATTGCGTGAGTGGTTTTTCAACGCATCGCGCAATGACCGCAGCAATGTGGGCCAGATGCATCGGCTCATTGCGTTGGGTCTTGGGCTTGGGGTCCAGGTCTCGCGGTATGAGGTAAGGGGCATCGGTCTCGATCATCAATCGGTCGGAAGGGATGCTTGGCACCAGCTCCTTGAGATGACGCCCGCGGCGCTCATCACAGATCCATCCTGTAATGCCAATGTGGCAATCCAGGTCCAGCAAACCAAAAAGGGTGGCACGATCGTCGGTAAAGCAATGCACCACCGCCCGGGTAATCCTGGGGCGATAGTCCCTCAGGATGGAAAGGAAGGCATCACTGGCATCTCGCTGATGCAGAAAGAGAGGGAGACGGTTTTCGACGGCCATTTCCAGCTGCTCAATGAACACTTTTTCCTGCACCGGACGAGGGGAAAAGTCGCGAAACCAGTCCAAGCCGCACTCTCCTACGGCCACTACCTCGGGGCAGGCATGCAAGGACTTGAGCTGATGAGCTGTGTCCGTATTCACCTCTTTGGCATGGTGGGGATGGATACCTGCAGTGGCAAACAAGCGACCCGGATGAGCGCGCGCCAGCTCCGCTGCCTGATGGCTACCCTCCTGGGTGGCTCCGGTAAGAATCAATCGACCAACGCCTGCAGCCTGAGCGCGTTCGAGCACTGCGGCTCGGTCCACATCAAAGGATTCATGGGTCAGGTTCAAGCCAATGTCGATCAGATCAGGAAGTGTATCACTCATCACTTGTGCTTAGAACCCGGTTCATCTCCCTGGCGGCTCTTTCCCTAAAGGCGCCCTTGATAGACCTGACTGGCCCCACCACCCACGCCCACCTCGGCAGCAAACAAACCGCCAGCCAGGGGTTGTTGAACCCATCCCTCCTTATCCAGGTCTCGGCTGGCAGTGGTGATGTAGAGCGTTTGATAATCGGGCCCTCCAAAACAGCATGAGGTCACACATTCAACGGGCAGTTCGACTTTGCCCAGCAGCTCTCCACTCGTGGGGTCCCAGCATCCGACCCCCCAACCTGCCCAAAGGGCAACCCAGAGTCGGCCTTGAGCATCGATGGTCATGCCATCGGGGTAGCCCATGCCATCGGGAATCTCAAAGGCCGAGCGGCGCTGAGAAATCGAACCGGTTTCAGAGTCAAAATCGAGAGCATCAATCCGTCTGGTCGGGGTGTCGATGTAATACATCGTGCGCTGATCCTGTGACCAGGCCAAGCCGTTGGAGATGGTGATGCCATCGAGCTGGGCGCTCACCTTCCCTTCCAGATCCATGCAATAGAGATGGCCCACCCCTGCGGTCTCCAGACAGGACATGGTGCCCGCCCAGAGGCGGCCCTGAGGATCACACTTGGCATCATTGAATCGATTGTCCGGCAGATGGGCTTCCGGATGCTCGAGCTTCTGAAGTTGCCCACTGGAGGGGTCGAGCAGAAAAAGGCCCTGCTGTCCGCCTGCCAGCAGCGCATCGGTTTGCGTTTGAACCACAAATCCCACGCGCTGACCCGCTGACCAGCACTCATTGCGTTGCTGGCCAGGGTAGAAACGACAGATCTTGCCCTGTTCGATATCCACCCACACCAATGCCTGGCGCTGCTCGTCCCATCCGGGTCCCTCGCCAAGGGTGGCCTTGCCATCAAACACACATCTTGCCTTGAAGGTCTGCATGAGATGGTTTTAGAGGGTTCGGGCTCTGGCTGCAAGGTCCTGCTGGCAAAATGAATAGTGCTCGCTAATAAGGAGGTTTTGCTTTTAGGATTGTCACCTGATGCGCATCTGCCGATTCCATACAACGACCGACTCAAGCCCCCGCCTTGGTGCCTTCCGCACGCAGGAAACTGTGGTGGATCTCAGCCTCATGGGATGGCACGAGGTAGCAGGATTGTTTGAAGGCCAGGCTCAGGAGGCCATTCAATCAGCATGGGAAGCACCTGAAGCCGTCACCCACGCACTCAAGGACATTACCCTTCTGGCTCCAGTCGACCATCAGGAGGTGTGGGCCGCAGGGGTCACCTACTTGAGAAGCAAGACCGCACGCATGGAAGAATCGGACTTCAGCGCTTCGGCCTACGACCGGGTGTATGAGGCCCCAAGACCCGAAATCTTTTTCAAATCGCTCCCGCAAAAGGTCGTGGCCCCCGGGGATGCGGTAGGTATACGCAAAGATGCTCATTGGAATGTGCCAGAGCCTGAACTGGCATTGGTCATGAATGCTTCGGGAGCCATCGTCGGTGTGACCATCGGCAACGACATGAGCTCGCGCGACATCGAAGGGGAAAACCTGCTCTATTTACCTCAGGCAAAGACCTACGATCGCAGCTGCTCGCTGGGGCCCTGGATGGTCCTGGGTGTTGACGAGACGACCGTGCGCAACTGGACCATCGGCGTGCATATTTTCCGAAACGAGCAGAGTGTTTTTAGCGGTGAAACCTCCATCAGCCAGATCAAACGTTCCTTCGATGACCTTGCCGGTTATCTTTTCCGCTCCCAGTGTTTTCCTCATGGAGCCGTGCTCATGACGGGAACCGGGGT
>Ga0310343_10000335_pt1 | contig 22322 bp, 22 predicted proteins | sample HC15DNA2025_MG_FD_203519 | JGI IMG/M metagenome (GOLD analysis project Ga0310343, IMG submission 203519) | Marine microbial communities from station ALOHA, North Pacific Subtropical Gyre - HC15-DNA-20-25_MG | ecosystem: Environmental > Aquatic > Marine > Oceanic | place: Pacific Ocean: North...
AATTTTTTCTATCTAATCCTTTGGTTTTCTCATTTATCAAAATATCATTTTTATTAATAAAAATATTCCTAAGAAATAATTTAATTTTCTTAGCAAAAAAGGTTTTTTCTTTTATAGTGCCAGAATTAAAAGACTCGGAAAGCATATCTTCAACTATCAGATTAAGAGAATCTAGATTATAGGAAAAGTGGTCTTCTAATATCTTACCTGCATTAGAGGAATAATTAACTGGCAATCCTGAAACAGCCATTTCTGCTGCATTTTCTGAATTTAATGATTTATAACTAACGCCTAGTGGTAAAGGGCATAAAAGATCTTTATCTAAGCCTGATGGAATAGCACTTATTGTATCCTTTCCTAACATAATACTTTCTATCGCTGTAGTGCAATCTGAATGTATCACTGAAGATGAAGCAGATATCCATGGAATAACACTACCTTCTTTGACTATTTCTAAAGAATTAATATGACTTAAACGATTATGGTAAGAGTCAGTTTTTTCTTCAGGATGTGGTCTAAGAATAATTCTTATATCTGAAATGTTAGAAATAGACTGGATAGTTTGGCAGATATGTTCAAATTTCTTCTTATCTTGATTAATTATTTGATCAATTTTTGGAAATCTATTTCTATAGTTATCTGATACAAATTTATCGCCTTTTATATGATTACCAAAGCTAGTATTCGTATTAACTAAAATAAATTTTCCATACTTTTGCTTCAATAAGTCTGATCGATTTTTAAAAATATCTCTATATTTAGTTTTTAAAATTTGAAATCTAGGATGTCCAGTAATCAAAGACTGTTTTGGATCTATAGATCTTTCTCCATATTTTTTAAATTGTGCTTTTCCCCAAAAGTAAACTTTATTAACTTCATTAAATAGACCGGGGGAATATCTTTTATTCAAGGCTGAGCCATCTGAGAAATCAATTGCACCTTCCTCATCTAAACTTAAGATCACAGCTTTCTTTTTTTTAAGTTGATTAAAAATATTTTCTGAATTGCCAAAGTGAAAACCTTTATCTAAATATGTAAATGACTCAAAACAATTTAAAAAATAAAAAATTTTTGATTTAGAGCCTATAAATACTTCTGAACCTTTTTCTGCTAATAAACATGAAATAAAAATTTTGTAATCTAATTCTCTTGAAGTAGTTTCTATTGGCAGCAGAAAAACTTTAGCCATTAAAATCTTTTTTTAACAAGGAAATAATAAGTGAATCATGATAGCTGCCATCTGAATAGCAATTTTGTCTTAATCTTCCATCCTCCTGGAATCCAAACTTCTTTGTAAAAAAATTAATTTTCTCTTGATCAAATTCATAAAGCTCCATCCATATCTTATTAAGATTTAATACTCCAAAACCGTAATTAATAAGTGATAGCGCTGCATCCTCAGAATGTGATCCACTTACATATGATTCATCTTTTCCAATATAAAATGAAAAATCTGCGCTCCTGATTATCCAATCAATATATAAAAGTCCACATGCACCAATAAGGTTTTCTTTCTTATCTAGGATAGAAAACATAAAGTCATTTGGACTAGAAGTTGTTTTCTCAAACCATTTTTTTTGTTCTAGTAAATTTAATTCTCTGAATTCTCTAAAATTTACTCTGAAACTTTCAATATTCCTCCAATGAAGTAAAGTTTCTAAGTCTTTTTCTTCTACTGCACGCAATATAGTCTCTTTGCCTAAGATCATAAAATGTCTCCTTTTAAATTATAAACAATATTATTCATTAACTTTGTAATAACTTTTATACCAAAGTAAAAATTTCTCTATGCCTTCCTCTATCGAAGTCTTTGGTATGTAATTAAAATCTTTTTTTAACAAAGAAATATCTGCACTAGTCTCAGGAACATCACCTAACTGCATAGGTAAAAATTTTTTAATTGATTGTGTTTTTAACTGTTTTTCTATTTCTTCTATGTATTCCATTAGAGTTCTTGGATTACCATTTCCAACATTGTATAGCTTCCAGGGAGCGCAACTTGAAGATGGATCTGGATCTTTAGAATTCCAATTTTTATCCTCAGTAGAAGGATTATCAATAATCTTAGTAATCACTTCAACAACATCATCAATGTAAGTGAAATCTCTCTTATGATTACCATTATTAAATATCTCAATTGGCTTTCCTTCTAGAATAGACTTAGTGAATTTAAATAAAGCCATATCAGGCCGACCCCATGGGCCATAAACAGTAAAAAATCTAAGCCCTGTAGAAGGTAATCCATACATATAACTGTATGAATGAGCCAATTCTTCATTGCTTTTTTTTGTAGCAGCATAAAGGCTCAATGGATGTGAAGAACTATTTGATTCCTTAAATGGCAGATTAGAATTTGCTCCATAAATACTAGAAGAACTTGCATAAATAAGATGTTTAACTTCATTTGATCTGCAGGCCTCCAAAATATTTGAAAAACCAACTAAGTTTGACTCAATATAAGCTCTGGGATTTTGGGTTGAATACCTAACGCCTGCCTGGGCAGCTAAATTTATCACTATATCAAAATTATTTTTTTTAAAAATATTGAAAATTGCTTCATGATTATTCAAATCTAATTTGTAATGATCATATTTATCCTCTTTTTCAAGAATATTAATGCGATCATCCTTGAGTTTCTGACTGTAATAGTCATTATGATTATCAATACCTGAAATACTATGATTATCTACCAGTAATCTTTTTGCTAGATGAAAGCCAATAAAACCTGCGGTACCTGTGATTAAAATTTTCATTTATCTCCCAATTGACTAATTTAGTTTGATATAGAATTAAAATATTCCTTCAATTGAGTCTTCCTCTCATTTAAGAAATAAGAAATTAATGCGTATAAAATACCAATAAAAAATCCTAAAAAACTGCCAAGAATACATATGAGAGGCCTATTAGGTCCTGTCTTCAATAGAGGTGCATAAGGCTCTTGCACTTTATCAAACAATGAGCTGCTCCCCACTTCTGCAAAAGCTATTGTTTTTATTTGTTCTGAAATTAATTGTGAAATCATATTCTTTAAATCTACCAATTCCGTTGAGTTTCTTTCTTTTTCAAGATATTCGATGGTAGCTTCAGCTGAAGAAACTTTTTCTATACGATTCTGCTTTTCAAGTGAATTTATTATTAGCTCTAGCCACTCTTTTGCAGTATTAGGCCTTATGTTTTCAATAGAAATTATAAGTTTTCCTGTTTTAGATTCAAATTCTGTTTCTACTTGATTTAAGAAAAGGATATGTGCCTCTTGTGGGCTAGGTTTTGACTCTAAAGGCCATTCAACTTCTCTTACCCACAAATTATTTTCAGCATCAAATATTTCTTTGTCTAAAATAAGAATATCTTTATCTCTATCCCAATAATCACCAGCATACAATTCAATTAAAATATCTTCATAGATGTAATCTTCAAAAAAAGTAAAAGATTTTAATTTTTCTTCAACCCTTTCCAGATTAGATGATTGACCTTCAGGCAAATCTATCCCAGCCATTCTTGCCAATCCACCATATTGAGAGATTAAACTTGAAGTAGCTGAATTTGCTGCTTTAGGAAAAAGTATTGTAGTAGAAGTGTAAGTATTCTTTATGCTAAGAGAATAAAAAACTGAAGAAATTGCAAATATTAATGTGATAAATAATATTGTCCATTTTTTTCTTATAGTAGCCTTAAAAAAATATCTCCAATCAATAGAGAAGAAATTCTCTTCTTCATTTATCTCATTATTATTAAAATTAGATTTCATTAGTTGTTATCACATTGATCATTAAATGATATAAGTTGCTTTAAGAATAATATAAAACCCTTATTTTTAACAGTCTGAATTAAATAAGGTAATGTAAAAAATTCCTAAATTAATGGAATAAAAATGCTAATGATTTAGAATTATGGTCTGCTTACTAATGAAAAAAAAGAATGAATATGTTGTAGCTTTGATTCCTGCAAGGGCAGGATCAAAAGGAATTAAAAACAAAAATATCAAGAAAATAGCTGGCAAACCATTAATTGAGCATACACTTTTAGCTGCTGAATGTGCTCCAATTATTGATGAGTTGTTTATTTCTACAGATTCAGAAATAATAAAAGAAAACTATAAATCTCGAGCACAAATTATTGAAAGGCCAAGTAAATATGCTTCTGACAACTCTACAGCGGTTTCTGTTGTTAAACATTTTATTAGAGCTACAAAAAAAATTCTTCCTAATGATTATTTCATAATTTACTTACAGCCCACCTCTCCATTAAGAAAAGCAAATGATATTAAAAAGTGTTTTGAAAATATGAAGAAAAATAGAAAGTCTTCAGCTGTCAGTGTAGTCAAGAATAGATTTTCTCCCTTTAAATCATTTAAATTGAATAAGACTAATGCATTGAAGCCACTTTTTTCAGAGTATAAAACAAATCAAAATAGACAAAACTTGCCTCAAACATATAGATCTAATGGAGCAATATATATTTTTAAAAAATCTAGTCTCAAGGGTAAGAATAGCTTCCCATCAATGAACGCTTATCCATATGTCATGGAAGAGGATTTGAGCATAGATGTAGATGACATTAATGATATTATTAAGATTGAAAAATTCCTTACTAAAAATAAAAAATGAATGATGTTGAATTTGAAATAAAATCAAGAAAAATTGGCTTTCATCATGATCCACTAATCATTGCAGAAATAGGCATAAATCATGAAGGTAGTTTGGAGCTAGCAAAAAAAATGGCTGATTTAGCAATTGATGCAGGGGTTGATGTTGTTAAGCACCAAACGCATATTGTAGAAGATGAGATGAGCAAAGAAGCTGATAAGGATGTAATTGAATATATTGGAAAAAGTATTTATAAACTTATGGATGATTGCTCTCTAAGTTTAGATGAAGAAATAGAGCTAAAAGATTATGTTGAATCAAAGGGTTGTATATATCTGAGTACCCCATTCTCACGGGCTGCTTCAAATTTTCTTAATGAGATAGATATACCTGCATTTAAAATTGGGTCTGGTGAATGCAATAATTATCCTTTAGTAGATCATATTGCAAAGTTTGGTAAGCCCGTTATTCTCAGCACGGGAATGAATGATTATGATTCGATAAAGATTAGTGTCGATATTTTAGAAGAAAGAAAGGTGCCTTATGCTCTTTTACATACCACAAATATATATCCTACTCCACATCATTTAGTAAGGCTTAATGCTATACAAGAAATGTACAAAATTTTTCCTGAATGTGTAATAGGTTTCTCTGATCATACAACAGATAATTTGGTTTCATTTGGAGCGGTTGCTTTGGGAGCCTCTATTTTGGAACGACATTTTACTGATACGATGAAAAGAGATGGGCCTGATATTAAAAATTCAATGGATCCTAAAGCTGCAAAAGAGCTTGTAGAAGGTTCAAAATTAATTAAATCTGGAAGATATGGTGTTAAAGGGCCAATAGAGGAAGAAAGAGATGTAATTAATTTTGCTTATGCTTCAGTAGTAAGCATAAAAGAGATTAAAAAAGGTGAACCTTTCTCTATGGAAAATATTTGGGTTAAAAGACCGGGTACAGGTCCTTATTTTGCTAAAGATTTTAAAAATATTCTTGGAAAAAAAGCATCTAGAGATATTAGTAAAGATAAACATCTAGAACCTGAGGACATAATATAAATGAATAGGAAAATAAAGATATGCTGTGTCACAGGTACACGTGCAGACTACCCTAGAGTAAAAAGCGTATTAAAAGAAATACAAAAAAATAAAGATTTTTCGTTGCAGATAATTGTTACAGGTTCCCATTTACTTGAAAGTCATGGATATTCATATAAAGAAATTTTAGATGACGGTTTTAAGATAGATAAGAAGGTAGTAATGTATGAAAACGACTTTAATTCTCCCATTGGAATGACATTAGCAACAGCAAAATGCATGAATGGCATTGCCAAAGCATTAAGTGAATTAAAGCCAGATATAATGTTAATAACTGTCGATAGAGTTGAGACTCTAGCAGCAGCATCTGCTGCAAGTCTAATGAATTATCCCATAGCACATATACAAGGAGGAGAAGTAACAGGAACAATTGATGAATCTATTCGCCATGCTGTAACTAAAATGTCCCATATTCATTTTCCTGCTACGCAAGATGCTTATGAAAGAATTTTATATATGGGAGAACCCAAAGAAAATATTTTTTTAGTGGGTTGTCCATATATAGATATAATTAGTAAGCTTAAGCCTACTAAAAAGAAGGAATTAACAAAAAGATATCAAATTAATTTTGATAAGCCAGTGGCAATTTTCACTCAGCATCCGGTTACGACTGAATTTGGTCAGTCTAAAAAACAAATTGAGATCACTGTTAAAGCATTAGAAAGATTTCAAGATAGAATCAACATTGTAAATTTCTATTCAAATCCTGATGCTGGAGGAGAGGAAATAACTAAATTTCTAAATTCAAAAAGTTTTTTAAATATTCCAAATATGGATAGCCATGATTTTCTTAGTTTGATGTATCATGCATCTTTAATGATTGGAAATTCATCAGCAGGCATAAGGGAAGCACCAAGCTTTAAGCTTCCTGTGATTAATATAGGAACAAGACAAAATGGCAGACTCAGAGGCGATAATGTTATAGATGTTGATCATAATGTTAACAAAATAAGTGAAGCTATAGATTATGCTCTCAATAACCAGAAATTTTTGAAAAAAGTTAAGAAAGCTATAAACCCATATGGAAATGGTAATGCTGCAAAAAAAATAGTATCTGAAATTAAAAAAATAAAAATAAATGAAAATTTAATCAAAAAGGTATTTGTAGATAATCATGAAATATAAAAAAGTTTTAGTTACTGGCGGTGCTGGTTGTATTGGAATTCAAGTATGTAATCAACTTATTAAAAGAGGTATAGATGTAGTTCTTTATGACTTATCAGAACAAATTAGTCTTACAGAAAAATTTTTAGATAAAAAAATAATACTAAAGCATGGATCAATAATGGATAGAACATCTCTTAGAGACTCAATAATTGGCTGCGATGCGGTAATTCATCTAGCTGCGCATCTAGGAGTGATGAGAACTGAATCAAATAAATTGAGATGTTTAGAAATAAATATTGAAGGTACAAAAAATGTACTTGAAGCTGTAGTAAATAATAAGAATGTAAAAAAACTTGTATTTGCTTCATCATCAGAAGTTTATGGAGAGCCACTTACAAACCCAATTAAAGAGGATGCAGTAACACAAGGCAGAACTCTTTATGCAGTTAGTAAGCTAGCTGGTGAGGAATTAATCAAAGCATATAAATATGAGTTTAAAGGTTTTGATTACACAATTCTTAGATATTTTAATACTTATGGCCCTTATCAAGTAGCTCAATTTGTAATACCAAGATTTATACATAGAACATTAAATGATAAATCTCCGGTTATAAATGGAATCGGAAATCAAAAAAGATCGTATAGTTTTTCAAGTGATACGGCGAGAGCCACTATTGATAGTTTATTTTCAAATAAAACTAATGATGTGACTATGAATATTGGTAACAGTAATGAACCAGTAACATTATTAGAACTTGCAAATAAAATAATTCAGGCTTCCGGGAAGAAAGGAAAAATTAAAGCAAAAATAAATAAAGAATTTTCTAATACAGACAGAGAGGCAGATCGAGAAATTAACTTTAGATACTGTGATACTACACTAGCAAAGAAATTACTTAATTATGAGCCTGAAACTTCTCTAGATGAAGGAATAAAAAAAGTTATGGATGCTGGGTATATCCCTCTTAGTTGGATAACATCTGAAAAAAACTATTTAATCGACGAGTAAAAAAATTAGCTTTTTTTAATGGTGCCCAGGGCCGGACTTGAACCGGCACGAAGTTTCCTTCGAGGGATTTTAAGTCCCTTGTGTCTACCAATTTCACCACCTGGGCAAAAAAACTATTATTCAGTTACGGCTCTTCCTTTTAATTTTTCCCAATCTTTTTCGGGTCTTACTTTTAGATTTGTTTTCCAGACACCTTCTAGAGTAGTTGCTTCTAAGCCATTTTCTTTAAAAAACTCTATCATTGCTTGCACATCCTTTGGGAAACAACTTCCACCAAAACCAAATTTTCCATCAGGTCCTGGTACATTTACATGAGAATGGCCAACTCTTCCATCTCTCACGAAACCTTCAACTACTGTATCCCAATCTGCCCCAACCTTATCAGAGATTTGCTTCATTTCATTCATAAAAGAAACTTTTGTAGCAAAAAAACAATTGCATACATACTTGATTAATTCTGCAGATTCAAAATCAGTTTCAACTATTGATATTGTTTCTCCAAATCTATCCCTATATAGTTCTGCAACTTTTTTTGTGTCCTCTTTTTCACCGCCAAGAACATACCGTGTCTGAGAAAGGAAATCAAAAACAGCACTTCTCTCTGTTAAAAACTCAGGGTTAAAGACTATTTTAGTTCCAGAATATTTTTGTTGGAACTCTCTTGAAGTGCCTGGAACAATAGTAGATCTCAATAGAACAATTGGATTATTGTTTGACGATATGTTACTTATATCATTAATAACTTCGTCAACTATATTTAGGTTTATACTTCCATCCTTGTTTGATGGTGTAGGAACTGAGACAAAAATAAAATCTGATTGATCGACAACCTCTTTAAGTGTATTTTGAGATTTTGCTGGATCTTTATCATAAATCAGAATATTTGCATCATATCCAACTCCTTGTGAGAAACCATGAGCTACGGCTGTACCAACAAATCCTTTCCCAATAATTCCTATCGTATACTTTTTATCCATGGTTCAAGATAATATCATTCAATTTAATTATAAGATAGTTTGGCCTTCTAAAATGGAGGCTGAGAACGGAATCGAACCGATGTTAACGGAGTTGCAGTCCGCTGCATAACCACTCTGCCACTCAGCCATTCTGATATATTTTAAACTAATAGGTATAAGAATCATCCTTAAAAGGACCTTCTTTACTTGTAGATATATATTCTTCTTGTTCTTCTGTTAATTTAGTAAGAGTTCCCCCAAAACCTTTAACCATTAAACTTGCTACTTCTTCATCTAGTTTCTTTGGCAAAACTTTTACATATAATTCTTTCTGATCATCAGATTTATCAGCAAAACCATCTTTAAATAATGCAATTTGTGCAAGCACTTGATTACAGAAAGATCCATCCATGACTCTACTAGGATGTCCAGTTGCTAAAGCTAAATTAACTAGCCTGCCCTCACCCAAAAGGATTATATATTCATCTTTATTTTTTATTACTTTGTGAACGCCAGGTTTAATCTCCTTCCACTCATAATTTTTTAAATGCTTGACATCTATTTCGCTATCAAAATGTCCAATATTGCAAACAACACAGCTAGATTTTAGCGCATCAAGCATATACCTATCTAAAACATTGATATTGCCTGTTGTGGTGACGACTAAATCGTATTTTGCTAATAGTTTTTTATCTAAATTCTTACCATCTTTACCAACATTCCCATTTTCGTAAGCAGAGACAACGCTGAATCCATCAAAACATGCTTGCATTGCACAAATTGGATCAATTTCAGTAATATCAACGATCATTTTTTGCTGATTCAATGAATCAGCTGAACCTTTACCCACATCACCATAACCAATGACAAGAGCTTTTTTACCTGACAAAAGCATGTCTGTTCCTCTTTTAATGGCATCGTCTAATCCATGCCTACATCCATATTTATTATCATTTTTTGATTTAGTCATAGAGTCATTTACATTTATGGCTGGAACTTTTAGTTCGCCGCTCTCTAACATTTCTTTCAGTCTTTTAACTCCTGTTGTTGTTTCTTCAGAAATTCCATGGATTTTTGAAAGCATTTCGGGGTATTCTTTGTGGACTTTAAGAGTTAGATCACCTCCATCATCTAGAATCATATTAGCTTCCCAGGGTTTATTATCTTTATTAATGGTTTGATCTAGACACCACTCATATTCTTCTTCTGTTTCACCTTTCCACGCAAAAACAGGAATACCTTGATCGGCAATTGCCGCAGCTGCATGGTCTTGAGTTGAAAAAATATTACATGAAGACCATCTAACCTCAGCACCTAACTCAATTAAAGTCTCAATTAAGACAGCAGTTTGGACAGTCATATGTATACAACCCATTATTTTTGCACCCTTAAGAGGTTGCTCATGCCTATAATTATCCCTTAATTGCATTAAAGCCGGCATTTCATCTTGGGCTAATAAAATTTCTTGTCTTCCATATTCTGCAAGAGAAATGTCCTTTACCTTGTAATCTTGTTTACTCATTTTTATCTCCTTTAGAATCATAATGCCAATTCTTTAAAATCCAACTACTTGAATTCTTTTTGTTTATGCCGCCAACCCCAAACATAAATTTAATTCCTTCAACACCTTTCTCAGGTATATTGTCTTCACTTCGATCACCACCATTACAGAAAGTTATATCTGCATTAGGGTAAATGTTCTTAATTTTCTCCAGAGCACTTATACAACTTCCATCGCTGTCATCAAAATCAATTACCTCATCGACATATTTAATCGATTCAATTATTTTTTTTCTTTCATTAAATTCCATAAAAGGCTTACCTTTTTTTTCTGAAAGCCAATTATCTGAATTCAATGCAACTATAAGATGATCTGCATTTTCTTTAGCTTCAGATATGTAATCTATATGACCTGAATGAATCGGATCAAATCCACCGCTTACAACTGCTATTTTCATAGATCTTTTACATCTTCCCAGCTAAATCCTTGATCTTCTCGACCAAAATGACCATAGCTTGCAGTTTTTTGATAGATCGGTTCTAAAAGATTTAAATTATTAATGATGCCAGCTGGAGTCAAATCAAAAGATTCATCTACTATCGCTTGAATGTCTTCAATAGGTTTTTTTTCTGATTCAAAAGTATTAATAAATATTGATGTTGGTTCTACTACTCCAATTGCATAAGAAGATTGAACTTCACAATAATCACATAGACCTGCACTAACTAATGATTTTGCAACTTGGCGAAGAGCATAGGCTGCAGATCTATCAACTTTAGTTGGATCTTTGCCCGAAAAACAACCTCCACCATGTCGAGCCATTCCACCATAAGTATCAACAATAATTTTTCTTCCTGTTAATCCAGAATCTCCAACTGGACCACCTATGTTAAATTCGCCTGCTGGGTTAATAAGGTATTTTGTTTCACTATCTATTAAATCTGCAGGTAATGATTTATTAATTATCTCTTCCCTAATTAACTCCCTAAGTTTCTCTAAGCTAAGATCCTTTGTGTGTTGAGATGAGAAAACAATTGAATCAATTCTTTTTGGTTTATAGTTTAAATCGTATTCTACTGAAACTTGTGATTTGGCATCGGGCAATAAGCCATCATTGCAACTTCTTCTTACCTCAGCATGCTTAATTGTTAGTTTATGAGCTAGTGATATAGGTAAGGGCATAAGCTCTTTAGTCTCTCTGCAGGCATAACCAAACATTAATCCTTGATCACCCGATCCTAAATTGGATATACCTTTTGCTATATCTGCACTTTGCTGAGATAGAAGATTAATAAACTTAAAACTTTCGTAACTAAAACCAAGCTCCTGATCTACATATCCAATATTTTTGACAACATCTCTAGCTATTTTTTCATGATCAATAGATGCTTTTGAGCTTATTTCGCCAGCAAGAACGACAGTATTATTTTTAACCAGCGTTTCACATGCAACTCTAGATTGTTTATCCTGCTTAAGACATTCATCTAATATTGCATCTGAGATTTGATCACAAATCTTGTCAGGATGACCTTCTGATACAGATTCAGATGTAAAAATATATGACAATTTATAATCCCTCGATGTTAACGCCATTAATTGATAGCGCGTTATCAGTAAGAACTTTCATTAGAGCATCAACTTCTTTATCTGTTAAGCTCTTATCTTCAGTTTGGAACTTAAATCTGTAACCAACTTTTATGACATTAAGTTTCTTATTCTCAAAATAATCAAAAATAAAAGATTCTTTTATCAAAGACATCTTTTTAACTGATTCTGTTAATTTGTCACTTAGCTCTTTTAAAACTTCTGGATTATCTATGCTCATTGATATATCTCGAAAAATTGCTGGATAATCAGAAGTCTTTTTAATTTTTTTCTCCGATAAATTTAGACCGTCTAGAGAGATTTCGAAAGCAAAAACAGGAGTCTTTGATTTTGAATCAACCAAATTGTTATTTAATTTACCTATGCCGCCAATATCTTTGCCTTTGAGGGTTATATGTTCAAAGAATTCATATTCATCACAACTATCATGATTGTATGTTAATCCTTCACCAAGCAATTCATAGGCAATAGTATTCAATAAGCCTTTAAGATAAGCATAATCAAGCTGAACGTTAAACTCTTTAAAATTTTTATTTGATCTACCATTGACTAAAGCAGCCATTCTCTTTTCTTGCGATGCTTTAGTATAAATATCTGCTATCTCAAAAAATTTGATTGAATCTTTTTGTCTGTTCTGATTGTAAGCAAGATTATTTTTTAAAGAGTTCATTAAATTAGTTCTAAGTTTTGATCTCTGCTTATCGAGTGAATTATCCACACTTATAGACGATTCGCTTTCATCTGCAGTAAATGGCATATTTATTACTTCAAAGAACCCATGATAAACAAAGAGATTCTTACATTTTTCTTCTAAAGATTGCTCCATGGATTTCACTTTTATTCCAAGAGCCAGGCTTTCTGCTGCTATATTGTTATAACCGACCATTCTGGCAACTTCTTCTGCAAGATCATTAATATGTTCAAGATCAGACCTATGAGAAGGCACCACCATAGATTTATCATTTCTGAAACCTAAAGATTCAAGATACTTCAATTGATCTTTTTCTTTAATATTCGTGCCCAAAATAGAATTTAACTTATCGCTATCAAAGTCTATTTGCTGAAGATCTATTTTGTTCTGTTCAGAATACATGGATAACGATTTTATTTTTGTGTGATCACTAACAATAGTTAAAAATCTTCTTAAAACTGATTCTTGAGCAAGATAATCTACTCCTCTTTCAAATTTGTATGCGGCCTCTGAGGTAAGATTATATTGTCGTGCTTTACCTAAGATTTCTTCAGGTTTGAAATAAGCACACTCCACTAAAACTTTAGTAGTTTTATTATTACAAGCTGTGCTTTCATCGCCCATAGTGCCTGCTAAATCTACTGCTATTCCACCTATTGTAAAAACAAGGTTCTCACCTTCGAGCTCTATTTCAGAACCTAAAAGGGTCTTAAATTTTTCTTTTTTATTTCTCTTTTCAAGAACTAATGTGTCATTAATTTTTGAAGCATCATAGCAATGAGTAGGCTGTCCTGTTTCGTAGGCTAGATAGTTAGAAACATCTGTAAAAAAGTTATTTTTATTAATTTTTAGGTCTTTAAAATAGTGTTCAAGGTAAGGCTTATAGTCTGAAATTGGCCCATCTATTTCTATCTCTAGAAAAGATATATTTGGACACAAGTCTTTAGCGTTGTTTTGAAAAGAAAAATCTGATTTAGGAATATTTTTATCATATATATCTCTGCCTAGTTCAGCTTTATAAAAATAGTTTAGATCTCTGGCAATTCCTTTCAGTGATAAACAATCACCTCTATTAGGCGTAATCTCAAGATCAATAATATCGCCTTCTATTTCATGTTCATGGCCAAGTTGAAGTAATTTATCTGATAACTCATCTAAAGAAGGTTTTTCTTTTAAGAAATCCAGTAAATGTGGATAGGCTATCTTCATTTAAATTGCCTCAAGAAATCTAGATTTGATTTATAAAAATCTCTAATATCATTTACACCATATTTGAGCATCGCTATACGCTCTATTCCTAGACCAAAAGCTAATCCTGAGTATTTTGAAGAGTCTATTTTACAATTTTCCAGAACTTTAGGATTTACCACTCCACATCCAAGAATTTCTAACCATTTGTCGCCAAACAGAACATCAACTTCAGCTGAAGGTTCTGTAAATGGAAAATATGAAGGACGAAAACGTAATTTTGTGGCATCACCAAATAAAGAATGACAAATTTTATACATTAAGTCCTTTAATTGAGCGAAACTTACATCTTCATCGACATATAATCCTTCAATCTGATGAAACATAGGTAGATGTGTTGAATCGTCATCTTTTCTATAAACTTTACCTGGAGATATAAATGCTAGTGGAGGCTTATCTTTAAGCATACATCTTACTTGTACAGGAGAAGTATGTGTTCTTAAGAGTTTTTTCTTATTATCAACATAGAATGTATCATGCATCTCCCTTGCTGGATGAGATGCGGGAATATTGAGCATATCAAAGTTATACTCTTCAGTTTCAACTTCAGGCCCTTCAGCTACCTCAAAACCAAAAGATTTAAGTAAGTCTGTTAATTGATCTTTTACTTGATTAATAGGATGTATAGAGCCTAACTCTCTATCTAAGGATGGTAAGAATATATCTTTTGGTGCTGTCATTAATCTATAGCAGTTTTTACAACTTTTTCAAAAGTTGCTTTATCCTGTATAGCTAACTCTGACAACATCTTTCTGTCAAGTTCTATGCCCTTATTATTTAAGCCTGCAATGAACTTAGAATAGGTGTAGCCGAGATTTCTTACTTCAGCATTAATTCTTGTAATCCACAGTTTTCTAAAATCTCTTTTTCTATTTTTTCTGTCTCTATAAGCATATTGCAAGGATTTGATAAGAGATTGTTTGGCAGTTTTAAATAATCTTGATCTAGCTCCGTAATGACCTTTAGTTCTGGCAATTACCGCTTTATGTTTTTTAGCTCTTAGATTTCCTTTAGTTGTTCTTGGCATTTCTATGCCTCCAATAATTTATTAACTACTTTCAAATTTGCACCTTCTAAATTTGAAGTGCCTCTAGCATGTCTTTTCTTTTTTGTTTTATGCTTTGACAATATATGATTCCTTCCGGCGGATCTCATTTTAAGACCTGAGCCAGTAGCTTTGAATCTCTTTTTTGCACTAGAGTGGTTTTTTAGTTTACTCATTTTACTTTTCTTGGTGTTAAAAGAGCACTATACATCCTATTTTCGAATTTAGGCTCTGATAACACAGTTGCAATATCTTCCGTTTCTTTGATGATGCTGTCAAGTAAAGTTTTCCCAAAACTTGTATTGCCCAACTCTCTACCTCTAAATGTTACTGAAACTTTTACATTTGCTCTTTTTTCAATGAAACCAATTATTTTTTTTAATTTTGTCTGTATGTCGCCTTTATCAATGTTTGGTCGCATTTTTATTTCTTTTTGCTCAATTCTTTTTTGATTCTTCTTAGCTAGTGATTTCTTTTTCTTTTGATTAAATTTATATTTTCCATAATCGATGATTTTTGCTACACATGGTTCTTTATCAAATGTTATTTGTAAGAGATCTAATCCTTTCTCTTTGGCAAGTTCAATAGCATCAGATTTGTTATAAATACCTAATTTTTCTCCTGTATCTGATATAACCGTTAACTTTTCAGCTTTAACAAACTGATTAATAGGTGCCTGAGGTGGTCTTCTTCTTTGTGGTCTCAAATTGATTTAATTTTTAAAGATAACAAGCGCATAGAATTAGCACATGTAAAGATTATTAATGAATATCATAGACAGCAAATGATATATGATTTGAAGATTTAATCAAGAGGTTGTATCCCAAAGAGATTCAGGAGTTTTCATGGTTTTTATTTCTACTGCGTTTCCACTTGGATCCCTAATAAAAAAGGTTTCTTGCTCTCTATATCCGTCTTTAAACCTCAAAAAGGGCTTATCTAAAAAGTCAAACTTGTCACTTGCATTAATTTTTCTTTTTATTTCATCAAAGTCCTCTCTGGAAAGATGAATTCCAAAATGAGGTACACACACAGAAGCCATATCAACGTGATGACGATGAGTCATCTTTAATTCATCTTCTTGGGCTTTATGAAGTGTTAACTCATTGCCCCAAAAATTTATATCTACCCAGCCTTCTTCTGAATTTCCTTCTTTGCATCCTAAAAAGTCACAATAAAATAGTTTTGCCTCATCAATATCTTTTACAGGTATAGCTAAATGGAATCTACATGTCATTTTTTAATTATAGAATTCTTTTGTGAGACTTTGAATCTCTTTTGCTAATTCTAACTTTATGCCTAAATCTTTTGAAATTTGTAGTGGTGATAATTCAATTAATGATCTTAAAGATCGATATTCTTGATAGATATTTTTTATAGTTTTGGGTCCCACCCCCTTTACGTCGAAAAGAAAATGTTTTTTCATATCTTTTCTTTGCTTTGTTCTAAAATTTTTCAATGCGAATCTATGTGCTTCATCTCTAATATCAAGAAATAATTTAGAAATTTCTTCTGAATTCTGAAAATCATACGAACCAATTCTTGTATGTAATGTTTCTAGGCCATACTTTCTATTTGTACCTTTTGACACTGAAATGCATTCTATTTCTTTTTTTAATCTTTCTTGAATATATTTCATATGGGTTTTTCCTCCATCTATCAACAATAAATCAATAGGGGTTATTAGATCTGAATATTTATTAATTCCAAAAACTAATGAATCTAAATCTGAACTTGAAATATTTAAAGGCACTCTAAAAAACCTATATAAAGATTTATTAGGCCCATCACTATTAAAGTTTACGCATGATATTGTTTTAATATCACCTGATGTGCCGCTAACATCAAAACCAACAATTACCGGATCCTTATTAGTTCCAAGATTTTTATTCAAAAAATTAAGTGATTGAGCATATTTTTGATATTTTTGTTCTTGTTCGATTAATCCTTCAAGTGCATTCTTGGAAGCTAATTTTACCCACTCCATTTTTTTTCCTTTCTTAGGAGATTCAAAATGTGCGTTTCCAAAAGTATCACTTTTTTTAACATTGAATTCACTAACAATCTTTGTAACGGATGGATATTTCTGTATAAGACTTGGAATAAATTCTAAAAAAGCTGAGTAATCATCTTTTTGCAAATGATTTTTGAATAAAAACTTCTGAATATTAATAAATCTATCCGATTCTATTTGTATAACAGCAGCAGAAATATTTTTTTTGTTAGTCTTAATAGCAATTACCCTTGTATTGCTACCTTTTGAAAAAACAATTTGCTTTTTATTAATTTTTTCAAGTTGCTCTAATTGATCTCTTATATTGCCAGCTAACTCATACTCCTCTTTATCTGATGCAATAAACATTTCTTTCTGCATCTTATTCTGCAATTCTTTAAAATTGCCTTTCAATATAGATTTTGCGCTTTGTACGTCTTTTTCATAATCAGATTTTGATATTTTGCCAACACATGGAGCTGTACATCTTCCAATTTGATATTCCATACAAGGTCTTGATCTATTCTTATAGAAATTATCTGTACATGTTCTTAATCGAAAGACTTTTTGAATCTGAGCAACTGCTATTTTTGTTGCATAAGCACTTGTGTATGGGCCATATAAACCATCATGCCCCTTCAAAACACGCTTTGAAGCGATACGAGGAAATTCATGTTTTTCATCTAAATGTATAAAGGGATAGCTTTTATCATCTCTTAGCAAAATATTAAATTTAGGCTTCTCGGATTTAATTAAATTTTGTTCCAATAATAATGCGTCAACTTCATTATTAGTAGTTACATACTCTAAACTTGTTGCACGAGAAATTAATTTATTTGTTTTATAGCTTTGTTTTCCAGAAAAATAACTGTTTATTCTTTTTTTTAGGTTCTTTGCTTTTCCTATATAAAGTATCTCTGAATTAGACAAGAATTTATATATTCCTGAATCATTTGGGAAGTTTAAAGAAATTTTTTTTAATTTATTTATCAAGTTCAGATTTTGTATTTATTTTGCCTAGTTCCACTCCCCATTGATCAAAAGGATTAATATTCCAAAAAAGGCTATTGAAAATGACTTTATTTTCCCACATAGCCATAAGCTCACCCAAAGCTTCAGGTGTTAATGAATTTAATTCAATGGTTGTAAACTTTCTTTTTGATACTCTCTTGTTTGCATCAGATTCCAGATCATTACCATCTTTTAATGACTTAGATTGTCCAAGGTACTGTTTATAGTTTAGTTGATCTGATTTAGTTACAACAAAATATAAATTGTAACTTTTAGTGCCCTGATAAATTTGCTGAAAAAATGAATGTTGAGACCTTGGTCCATAACCACCCCAAACTATCATACCGGTCTGATAATTAAGTTCTTTCCCATTTTGATCAACAGATTTGCCCGTTGATTCCATTTCTACTTGCTGAACATACTGATAAAAGTTTCTTAATTTCCAATCATAATTAATGACGAGAGTGGATTCAATTTCACATATATTATTCATAATTACATCTTGAATCGACAAAGTTAATGATGGATTTTTTTTAATATCTCTATTCAAAGACAATTGATCTGATTTTTCCGCTCCTTTTAAGAATTCTTTATATTTGTCTTCGCCATGGATTAGATAAAAAAGTAAATTTATTGGGCCCCAAATAGAAAAACGACCCCCCATACAACTGTCCATAGGAATAATATTTTCATTATTAATGCCATAATGTTTTGCATCATTAATATTCGACGTTATTACATATGTATCTGATAGAAATTGTCCATTTGTAATTGATTGGTAGCTTGTTAAAGTCTCAGTAGTAGAAAAAGATTTTGTTGCTAGAATAAATGCAGCCTCATTAAGATTATTTTTTCCTAAATCTTTATATTCATCTGGATCGCTTCCAGTAACAAAAATAATTTTCCTATCTGAGCTTCCAAATACCTCATTAAGAAGACTTGAAGCAAGATAAGATCCTCCTATTCCAAAAAAAATAATAATTTTCTTATCTTCTAGTTTCTGGGAAATAGCTTTGAGATTCTTTAGATTTGATTCATAAAAATTATTTCCTTCTAATCGATATTGAAAATGGGTAGCTGGTTTATTCTCGCTTAAATTGCAAATTTCTCCTGTTAATATTTTTTGAAAACGATCAACAAGATTATTTACATCAATAAATTTTTGAAAGCTTTTATAGGTTTCTTCAGAAATATTTTGATGTGATTGGTCTATTAAAATATTAGATGTTTCAATCTTATGTTTAGATTCGTCAAATAAACTATTTTTATTAATGTTCTTTATAAAATCTAAAAAATTCATTTTTATGTGTAATCTAAGATAGCTTCCTTAATGTTATCTGCTTCAGTGATAGGTCTGCCTACAACTATAAAATCTGCTCCATTTTTATAAGCCTCAGAAGAGCTCATTGTTCTTTTTTGATCATCATTGCTAGCTTTATTTCTTATACCTGGAACAACCTTTATTTTATTCAAATCCTTTAGTTGTATAAGTTCTTTAGGGCTGCATACAATGCCATCAATATCAGTGATTTTTGCGAGATTTATAGCTCTACTAAATTGATCATTAAAATGACTACCATAAATTTCATTCATGTCTGTATCATTTAAGCTGGTTAAAATACTGACACCAATTATTTTTGTCCCTTGTGAACTTTCTATGGAGGCTTCTATCATATCTCTGCCTCCGTGAAGGTGTATGGTCGTCATTGATACATTAAAATTTGATATTTCTTTAATTGTCTTTCTTACTGTATTAGGAATATCATGCAATTTAAGATCTAAAAATATCTCAAAACCTTTCTCTGATAAATAATCTAAAACTTTTTTACCCTCTGATACATATAGTTGAAGGCCAACTTTAACCATAGATTGATTAGGATCAATATCTTTAACTATATATTTAACATCCTCAAGGCTTGCAAAATCTAATGCAATAATTAGTTTTTTCTGAGACATTATTTGATTGTATTTAAAACAAAAAACTTTTGCTAGGAAACAAGAGATAAAGAAATTCTTTCTCTTTCAGAGTCCATTCCACTAATGGAAACAGTTAACTCTTCTCCTTCTTTGTATAGATCTTGTATTGTTTTGTCTCCGACATTTATTTCAGAATGGTGAATCAAACCATCAATACCGCCATCTAACTCAACAAATACACCGAAGTCTGTAACTGATTTAATTTTGAGGTTTTCTAGAATATCGCCATTATTATGTTTATCCTCAAATTCTTTCCATGGATTTTCAGTTGTATGTTTTTTACTTAATGAAACTTTTCTCTCTTCAAGATCAATTTCCATAATTTTCACATCAATTTTATCCCCTTTTTCTAATATACTTGATGGATTAATATTTTTGTTCTTCCAATCAAGATCTGTAATATGCACTAGACCTTCAATATCTTCATCTAATTTAATAAAGCATCCATAGTCGGTTGTGAGAGCAACTTCACCCTCTAAAATTTGCCCAACATGATATTTGCTTTCAATATCTTTCCACGGATCTTCACTGAGTTGTTTTAAACCTAAAGAAACTCTCATTTTTTCTGAATCAAATGAAAGGGTCATGAATTCCATTTTGTCACCAACATTTAAGACTTCTTTTGGATGCATAACTCTTTTCCAGGAAAGATCTGTAATATGCAATAAACCATCAAGCCCTCCAAGATCTACAAATGCTCCATATTCCGTTAAATTCTTGATAGTTCCCTCTATTTTTTCACCCTCTTTTATTGTTGCTAATAATCTATCTCGTTCTTCAGAGTTTTGTTCTTGCAATACAGCTTTTCTTGATAAAACCACATTTGATCTTTTTTTATCAAATTTCATAACCTTGAAATCAAGAGTTTCACCTGTAAGATCTGGATAATCTTTCCCCCCTTTTGGATCTATCAAAGAGCCAGGCAGGAAAGCTTTTACAACATCAATAAATACTGTGAATCCACCTTTTACTTTGTTAACTACTTTTCCTTCGACATAAGATCCTTCTTCATGAGACTGCTGTAATTTATCCCAAGTTTCTTGTTTTCTAGCTTTTTCTCTAGATAATCTTATTTCACCAAAACCATCATCTAGAGCATCAAGAATAACTTCCACCTGATCGCCAACTTTAACTACTAGTTCATTCTTATGATCTTGAAATTCTTCTATTGAAACCAATCCATCAGATTTAAAGCCAATATCTAATGTGACCCATTTTTTGCCAATTTCTAGCACATTGGCCTTAATCAGGGTGCCCTGAGTAAGATCAAAATTGTCAAAACTCTTATCGAGTAATGACTGTAAAGTATTATCTGTATCTTTCATTAACTAATTCTTCAATAAATTCTATCGTTTCAACAATAGTTTTGCTTGTATTATCAATAAGAATAGAGTCATCAGTCTGAACTAATGGAGAGTTCTCTCTTTTTAGATCTCTGCCATCTCTTAACTCAATCTCATTTTTAAGTTCAGAGATATTAACCTTTTGTCCATCATTTCTCAACTGATTTGCCCTCCTATTAACTCGCTCTGATAAATCTGCAGTTAGGTAAATTTTAACTTTAGAGTCTGGAAATAATTTTGAGGACATATCTCTTCCTTCAGCAACTAAACCCGGCATTTTTCTATATTGTTTTTGAATTTGCATTAATTGTTCTCTTACTTCACTTTTTTGTGATAATTGAGAGGATAAAATAGTAAGCTCCTTTCCTCTAATAGCACTAGTTATATCCTTCCCATCAAATACAATGTTCTCACTTGCAGAATCATACGTATGTTCAATCCTTGAGAATCCATCAGATATATTTTCAATATCTTGATTATGAAGAAATGCAAAACATCTATACAACAAACCACTATCTAAGTAATTCCAATTAAGTTTTAAAGCTAGTGCCTTGGCTATTGTTCCTTTGCCTGATCCAGAAGGACCATCAATTGTTACTATTGGTACCATTTCTTTATTAAATTAAAAAATCTAGGAAATGAGGTTTCCACACATTCCATATCATCAAATTCAACTTTTTTTCCATTTTTTAAAGAAGCAATCATAAAACTCATTGCCATTCTATGATCACCACCAGTTTTAATTTTTACTATCCCCATTTTCTTATCTTCAGCAGGTTCTATTTCAAAACCATCATCGAATTCTTTAATGCCAATATCTGGGTTAAAGCTTCTAATATTTGATAACAGCAAACTTATCCTATCAGATTCTTTATATCTTAGTTCTTTTGCATCTCTGACTACAGTTTTACCTTTTGCAAACATAGCTAAAATGGCGATTAGTGGTATCTCATCAATTAAATTAGGAATTCTATTTCCATTTATTGTTGTGCCCTTTAATTTATCTTTACAAGAAACAGTTAAGTCAGCTCTTGGCTCATTAGATTCAACCGAGTGATTTTTAATCTGAATCATAGCCCCCATATCTCCAAGTACTTGCAGAAAATCTACTCTTGTTCTATTTACTCCAATATTTTTAACTTGATTCGTT
>Ga0310343_10000336_pt1 | contig 22266 bp, 23 predicted proteins | sample HC15DNA2025_MG_FD_203519 | JGI IMG/M metagenome (GOLD analysis project Ga0310343, IMG submission 203519) | Marine microbial communities from station ALOHA, North Pacific Subtropical Gyre - HC15-DNA-20-25_MG | ecosystem: Environmental > Aquatic > Marine > Oceanic | place: Pacific Ocean: North...
CCGACAAGTTCCTCTTTGATTCGGAAACCTGCAAAAGACGTTGCGCAGACTTCAGTTAAACAGCTCTCGTCAAAGGTCCCACAGTCTGTTGCGACTATCCATGTTCCATTGACATCTTCTGTTCCCTGTGCCGAGCAACTAGAAAGCGTTTCATTTCGTGCTTCTATGGCTTCGCTGCTTGTAACGGAGGCAGGTGAGGTGTCTCGAATTATGAAAAACCATGCGAGAAATAAGATCAGACAAAGAAGGATTAGCGCTCCGAAAATTATGATCTTTCGCTTGTTTGTTTTAGGGGGTTTTTCTTCAGTCATTTGATTCAGGATCTTTCTTTCAGTTTATCGACTTTCAATTTTAAGGTGAAACTAGGCATCAAGAAGTATTCTTGCCACTAGGTCCATCCCAAATGCGGTAAGAATAGCTAGATACATCAGACCAGTTGCGGCCATAACTGCTGAGTATTCCTTTTCCTTCAGTGCCATTCTGGTGACTATAACTAAACATATTGTTGCTACTACACATGCAACCCAAAACCATCCAAGGAGTCCATTGTAGTTATCGTCTATGGTTCCGTTGAGGACTGAGAACATTCCTGTTGGGATGCATAAAAGTACTAATTCGGGTAGCCAAAGTAGGCCTGTCCAATTCACTAGTGTGAATATTGGGTCGCGCGAAAGCCCGGGTTGCACCAGATACCAGTGGCCCAGAAGCATCGAATTTGATACTGCTCCCAAGAAAGCCGCTCCGACAAGGGTTCTCGCTACTGACAGCCAAATAGATCCTGCAGCATCAACTGCACCGACTACCAGACCAAAAGTTCCGATGACAGGGGCAATCAAATCCAGCACTGGTGGAAATTCTTTTGTGGTTACTGTGTTTGATACCTTTATTTGACCTCTATCTCCTAACATCGCTGAAACTCGGTCTGCTCGAGATCTCTGTAACTCTCGCTGTCCTTTCACCCCAGCTTTCCTCCTAGCTATTGAAACAAGGAGAGCAAAGCTTGTTGCCATCAGGAGACCTATATTTGATATTTCTCTCAGCCAAAGTGTGTCCCCCTTCACTCCGACTACAAGCCCTATACCTGCAATTACTAGGTACGTAATCCGTGTTGTCCAGCCGAATCCAAGCCCTATTAACCTTGTCTTATTTGAGACCCAAAGGAAAAGCAGCCCTCCGGTCGCCCATTGTAGAAGAAAGGTTGATGGTTGAAAATCAATCATTTCGGGCTAATAGGTAGCGAGATCGTGATTGACGGTATTAAGCGGAAGTGGCCCAGATTTGGTTACTGCGACAATATCTTCCAACCTGATCCCCCATTTATTAGGGACATAGATTCCTGGCTCGATACTGAAGACATTACCAGACTGTATCGGATCAGTATTGCCCTCGACTATATAGGGTTCTTCATGCGCTTCAACTCCGATTCCGTGACCAGTTCGGTGAACGAAGAAATCTCCGTACCCTGCTGCTGATATGATTTGCCTTCCCGCCCTGTCAACCTGTTGGGCTGGCGTACCATGTGTAGCTTCCTGAACTTGTTTGCTTTGAGCCTCTTGGAGTACTCCGTACATTTCGACGAATTCCTGAGGCGGATTACCCGTCCACACACAGCGTGTGAGATCTGAACAATATCCAACTCCGTCGTCACCATACATGGTTCCTCCAAAGTCACACAGAACGATTTCGGACTTTTGAATGAGCCTATCTCCTGCTTCATGATGTGGACTTGCTGCGTTTTCTCCGGCTGCGACAATTGCAAAATTGACTTTGTTATGCCCTTCTTCAATTATTTGGCGACCCAGCTCTTCAGAAACCTGCTTTTCCGTTTTCCCTATTAATTCTATTTGCCCATTTTGAAGGCGGTGAGCGATCTTATCTACTGCATTTGCTGCTAGTTGTAATCTGTCTAGCTCTTCGGCACTTTTAATTGAACGTAGTTGGCTAGTGATGGGGTTTGCTCTCGATAAGTCAATATTCGGCATTCGTTTAAGTAACTCGATTGTGAACCGAGTCCATGTTGTGTCCCCGATTGCGACTCGGACTGATCCAGTTAACGCTGTTGCCACTATTTCTATAGGGTCTTCTGTTTCCCCCCACTCGCAAATATCAAAAATAGTTGGGCGTTCGATAACTCTTGCCCTCTCCAGTTGGGGAATAACGAGCATCGGTTGGCCTGCGTCTCTAATGACAAGCATCGTTAGTCGCTCCAGAGGCATCGCTTCGTAACCGATAAAGTATGGCAAATCAGCCCCGGTCGACAGTAGCAGAGCATCAATGTTATGTGACCGCATAAGGTTCTGGACTTTGGAAATTCGTTCAAGAAACATTTAAAGCATTCCGTCCACTCTGCATCCGCTCATGTTACCTACCTCCACTGTCAGCTAAAGAGCTTGCCTTATTTTTTGCTAAGGTTTCGGCTTCTTTGGCGTGGTAGCTGCTTCGTGTCAATGGGCTTGACTCAACGTGCGGTATTCCTAAAGCTTCCCCTATCCTCTTGAACTCTTTAAATTCTTCAGGAGTCCACCATCGCTGAACTGGAAGGTGATTCATGGTCGGTCGCAGGTACTGCCCGATTGTGACGATGTCCACACCGATTTCTTTCAAGTCTTTTAGGGTCTCAAACATTTCTTGCTCAGTTTCACCAAGTCCCACCATTATTGATGATTTGACGACTAAACCTTCTTCTTTCGCTTGGGCAAGAACGGCAAGGCTTCGAGCGTATCCAGCTGATGGTCGAACTTGTCGTTGCAGGCGAGGGATTGTCTCAATATTGTGGTTCATGACGTCAGGGTTGGCGGAAAAGACGGTTTGCAGATCATCAGCGTTACCTTTCAAATCAGATATCAAAACCTCGACACTTGTTTGAGGGTTGAGATATCTGACTTCATTAATTATTTCTCTGATGTGGTTTGCGCCTCCATCTTTTAAGTCATCTCGAGCAACCATAGTAATTACTGCGTATTCTAAGTTCATCTGGTTGACCGCTTTTGCTATTCGCTTTGGCTCATCATGATCAATTGCTTGAGGTTTTCGAGTATCTACCAAGCAGAATCCGCATGCACGTGTGCAACGTTCGCCTAGTGCCATAAACGTGGCGGTTCCCTGCCCCCAGCATTCAAAAATGTTGGGGCAGCCTGCCTCCTCACATACTGTTGTTAATTCAAGAGACCGAATTGATTTTTTCAGTTCCCTATATTCTGAACCCATATTGGCCTTAATTCGCATCCATTCCGGCTTTTTACCTATAGCTATTTCTGCACGCTTTTGTTTTTTGCTTTTCCTTCCGATTGTTACAGATTGAGAGGCACTAGGCGTATTTTCTTCAACTGGCTTCGGGATTTCTCCTGGGCCTTCACCCTTAGAAAAGGGGCTAAGTTCGCTTCGAGAAGTTCGCCATGAGACGTCCATACGACTGAAGTTACCCTTGCCCCATTTTTTAGATGCTAGATCTGACACTATTGCGACTGCTTCAGCCATCGATGCTTCAATTCCCTCTCTTGATAAAGAGGTGACTGACTTATCTATGATTCCACATGGAATTATAGAATCGAAGTACATCATGTCAGGTTCAATATTTAAAGCGAATCCATGCATGGTTCTTCCTCTTGTTAGTCTCACACCTACAGCAGCGATCTTACGAGGATTCGCACTATTAGGGTCAACCCACACTCCGGGGTATTGATCTACTCTTCCGCAATTCGCCAAACCTAAGTGAGCTAGGGTTTCAATGACTAAGTCCTCAACAGAGTGAACGTACGCTACTGTGTCTGCCATTCCTCCGCCCCGCTTACCTGGAAGATTCAATATTGGATATCCGACTAGCTGCCCTGGCCCATGATAGGTAACGTCTCCACCCCGGTTTGTTTTAACTAAATCTGCACCGATATCTGATGGATTAACCAGAATATTTGATGTATCGCCTCGGACACCAAGAGTGAATACATGAGGATGTTCTAGAAGCAATAAGTAATTTTCAGAGCCTCTGGTGAATAAGGCTTTCTGGACGGCGAGTGCATCGTTATAAGATACTTTTCCTAACCATCTGATGTTCAGTGGATTTGGTGCTGTTTCAATCATCCCTATCTTCGGGTTTAGAACTTTTTTACAGTTTAATAAGATTTTAGAGGATTTCTGTTGACTTTTACTATCCGTGAAGAGACCGTCCGGTTAGCGCCAGAACAGTTTCTCCAAACAGTTCACTCATCGTTGGGTGAGGTTGAATGAATTCAGCAACTTCATCAACGGTAGCTTCCCAGTTGATAGCCAAATAGCCTTGTCCTAATTGTTCAGTTACCCAAGGACCCACCATATGGACTCCCAGAATTTGCCCTGCAGTTCCTTGATCTGTTTTCTGTGCGATAACTTTAACTAGACCCTCAGTTTCACCGACTATCATGGCCCGCCCATTCCCACTGTAGCGGTGTTTTGAAACAAGGATTTCGTAGCCTTGTGATAAGGCTTCTTCTTCACTCAAGCCAGCAAAGGCTACCTCAGGATGGCAGTAAATTGCCCAAGGTACCTTACCGTAATCTACTGGCGAAATAACTTCGCCACAGATATCTTTGATGACCATTATTGCTTCTGCAAATGCAACGTGCGCTAACTGAGGGGAATTGATCAAGTCACCGACAGCATAAATCCCCTTTTGACTTGTTCGACAGAAGTCATCAACTGGGACATATCCGGATTCGTCAGTCGCTAGATCTGCATTTCCCAATTCCAATAAATCAGCGAAGGGTCTTCGCCCAACTGAAATCACCACCTTTTCGACAGTAACGGAGCCGGAATCAATTTTGATTTCAATTCCCTCACCGCTTTTTGAATGACCCAGTACTTTTGTTCCTGCCAACACATTTATGCCCCGCTTTTTAAATGAACGAGTCACTGTTTTTGATAAATCCCTGTCACAAGTCGCTAGGATTTGAGGCAATGCTTCTATTAGCGTTACATCGGCACCGAAATCATTAAGCGTTGACGCAAACTCTGCTCCGATTGCACCTCCGCCTATAATTGCGACTGATTTGGGGACTTCGGTGATGGAAAGCAATTCATCTGACGTCATGATTTGATTTCCATCAATTTCAAAGCCGGGAATCGTTCGAGGCTTAGAGCCACTTGCAAGAATAATATTTTGAGCAGATAAAAGTATTTTTGACCCGTCCACGGATGCCACATTTACCTCTGTTTTAGATTGAAAACTACCTGTTCCGTTATAAACGGTGACCTTTCGATTTTTGAGTAGCCCTTCGACTCCTGAGATTAACTGATCTATGACAGCCTGTTTACGTTCCATAGTTTTCGTTAAATCAAGTCGGGGGTCGCCAATCTGTACTCCAAACTCACCGGCGTGGCGGACTGTTCTGAGGACTGAAGCTGTTTCAAGAAGTTCTTTCGCTGGAATGCATCCAACGTTTAAGCACGTACCCCCGAGTTTGGCATTTTCGACGAGGGCAACCTCCAGACCTGCAGCAGATGCATAAAGGGCTGCACCATAACCGCCGGGTCCGCCTCCGATTACAATCAGATCAAATTGTGTTTTTTCTTTACTCATAATGACTCTTGTCTCTAGAATGCTGTGCAGCGTTGCGTCTTCATTTCGCTACTTACATCTTCACGAAGCAACTAATACTTGAACCGTGAATGCCAACAATATCGTAAGCCCACATAGGAGTGAAACTGTGATTAACATTCTGGTACTCATAGTTTAAATTCTAGTGCGGTCTGGGCTTTTAAAAGAAGTAGTATCAGGATTTGATCCGGTTCTGTTTTTGTCCTCCTATCACAGTTCGCTAAGCATCTTGCTATGTTGATGAGTATGCACTTAATGCAGCAGGTTTTCATTGCCATTAGACCCAAACAGTGGATGAAGAATGTTCTAGTATTGACTGCGCCGTTGGCGGCTGGAACTTTCTTTCAGCTAGACATATTCCAGAAATCCTTGGGGGCCTTCTTTATATTCTGTGGGGCCGCAGCTTGTATCTATTTGGTCAACGATTCTTTTGATCGCAAGATGGACGCTCAGCACCCTATGAAATCATTTCGCCCGATAGCATCTGGTTCCTTGCCAATAGAGTTGGCGTTGGCGGTTTCTCTTGCTCTAGGGACTCTTTCTATAGTATTTGCTTTTTCTTATGGACTTGCAGCAGGTCTGATAATTGCAACGTACCTTTCAATGAATATTCTTTACTCACTGTATGTAAAACGAATCGCTGTCCTTGAACTCCTATTTGTTGCCTCTGGGTTTGGGTTGCGGGCTACTTTTGGTGGTGCCGCAACAGATACAGAACTTACAGCAGTTTTCCTTTTCGTGATTTCGTGCTTTTCGATTTTCTTGGCAGGGTGCAAAAGGCTTTCTGAGCTTATTTCCCACGATATTGATTCACGGCGCCATGTACTTGATCGGTATTCCAACGTGTTTCTCCGTAATGCGATGATTGTGTCTTCATGTGGTGGGATAGCAGGGTACTTGTTTTGGTTTGTGCAGAGTAGCAATATCAATTTATTTTTAGTGGTGGTTTCGTTCATATCACTGCAGCTTGCCACCTTTCGCTTCTTTAAATTGGCTTTAGCTGGGAATGCTGAAGATCCAACGGCGCAGATTGTACTTGATCCATGCTTGAGGTTCGTTACTATTATATTTGTTGGTAGCTTTTTGGGGTCCGTTTATGCCTGAGATGATTTCTCATAGTTGGGGAAATAACAAAAGGACCTTTGCTGAGCATCAAACACATTTTCAGATACCAAATGTGGCAGAAACTGTTGTGAACTCTCATTCTTCGGGCGTTATCCCCCGTGGAGCCGGACGAAGTTATGGGGATCAAGCATTAGTTTCGGATGGGTTAATGATCTCACTCACACAGCAAGATGATTCAATGGATGTAGAAGTCCACAATTCTGGCCTGGTCAGCGTTAATGGAGACATGACAATAGGGGAACTTCTAGATGCGACTATGCCTCTTGGGTGGATCCTGCCCGTAATCCCTGGCTCTCAGCACATCACGATTGGTGGTGCGCTTGCGGCTGATGCTCATGGTAAAAATCATTGGCACCAATCGTCTATCGCTTCTTGTTGCGAGGAACTTAACGTAATGATCTCTGATGGCACAGTTATCCGTTGTAATAGAGAAATAGAAAGTCAGTTGTTTTGGGCAACGATAGGTGGATTAGGCCTAACGGGCTTAATAACTAGCGCAACCCTGCGTCTTCAGAGAATTACTGGCACCTCTGTCCAAGTTCAAACAAGGAGTTACGAGAACCTCTCATCACTTCTAAAGGGTTTTGAGGATATAACTGCTTCAGAAGAATACGCTGTTGCATGGCTTGACCTTCTCAGTTCACGTCAGCCTGGGAGGGGGGTTGTGAGGTCAGCGTCTATCTATCAACATGGTCAAGCTATGGCGAAACCAAAACGCTTCAACCAAATTCGTATCCCGAAACCACGAAATTTGAACGTGGTTTTGCCCCCAATTTGTAGATCACATAATAATTTGAAATATCTAATGTCTTCCATAGCTAAGGACTTAAGAGTTACATCAATACAGAATTACCTTTTCCCTCTCGATAGAGTTCGCAACTGGAACCATCTTTACGGTAAATCCGGGCTTATCCAATGGCAATTCATTCTGCCTGATAAAGAAACATCACTTCTGGAGGAAATAATTATGGGTTTTAGTAAAACAAGTGCACTTCCTGCATTAGCCGTACTTAAAAGGTGCGGTAAGGCTAGCGAAAGCTATTTATCCTTCTGTTCACCAGGATGGACGTTAGCTATTGACCTGCCGGCTACCCAAGACTCATACCACTATATTAATGAATTCAACTCACGGATCGCTTCCGCAGAGGGGCGAGTCAATTTAGCGAAAGACTCATGTGTTGATGCAGATCTCTTAGATAAGATGTATCCAAAACTCGCACATTGGAAAACTGTACAGAAGCAATTTGACCCACAAGGAATATGGCAAAGCGACCTTTCCCGACGATTATCACTTTGTAATTGATCTGTTAATTTAAAGGCGGCAAATCACCGAAATTCAGATCTAATCCCTTGTCGGGGACATGATCATCAGCAACCTCGGTAATTTCAACGGTTGTCTTTTCTGGCTCGATAATCTCGCCTACTGCCAGCATCGCAGCACCTAGTATCACGGCGCCCGGACCTTTCGTTTTGGTTTCATCTAAATCGGACGCTATTTGATCACCTAATTCATCGGAATTCATAGTCAAGTTTGCCATAACCACAGAGAAATAACTACACAGAAAACATCTGCATTGATCCGAGATGTGGAAGAAGCAAAATTCCTTCTTTCAATCTGACGAAGGGAAACCAAATACAAGAACAAACGTGAATCACACAGGTAGACCTCCACGAGATGAAACTTCTTGACTTATGGACAAGTGATCTTTAACTAATAAAGAGCACAAAGGAACTGGCTTATATCAAAGGTGCAGTTGAGGGTAGTTTTGTTTTTTTATTTCTTTGCGCTGTATTAGCCTGCTACAGAGCCAATTCGTACAGCCCGCGAACGTCGTCCCGGCTTGGGTAACGAGGGGTGCTAAGGATTATGATGTCACGCAGCGCATCATTAGTTAGAGACTCAATATCGTTCTTGCTTGCGCCAAGATCAGCCAGTGACCTATCAGTTCCGACCTTTTCCGACAACGCTTCTATTGCACTTATCGCTTCTAAAGGCTCTGGTGAAACGCCAAGAGCTAGACCAATGTCGCCGTAACGTTCACTGACCACCTCAAGATTAAAGCGCATTACATGTGGCAACATCGTAGCCAATGTTTGGCCGTGCGCTATACCAAAAGTTCCCGAGATCGGATGGCCCATCGCATGGACAAGACCTAGAAGGGGGCCCGAAGAAAAAGCGCGGCCAGCTAGATGAGAAGCGACCTGCATTGCTGCTCTCGCTTCTATGTTGCTTCCATCTTCAACTACTGTTGGAAGCCATTTGCCAGTGATGCGAATTGCTTGCAATGCCAGTCCATCCGAATAAGGATTATGTGATGTGGAGGTGTAAGCCTCAATTGAGTGAGTAAGAACATCCATCCCGCATGCAGCAGTCGCCGTAGCTGGCAAACCGACTGTGAGTAGGGGGTCTAGCACTATGACCCTCGGCTGGACGTCTGAATGGGTGAACGTTAGTTTTCGGTGATCCTCAGTACGGGTTATCAATCCTCCTCCGTTGGTTTCAGAAGCGGTTCCAGAGGTTGTTGGGACCGCAATCGTTGGCACGCATGGTTCGGTGACTAGTGATGCAGGTGCCAACGTGCTGAAGTCTATTTGGTCGGCGTCATCAAGCTCAGGAGAAAAAGCGAGTGATAAATCATTAATTTTTGAGGGAGCAGCCATCGCTATGTATTTCCCGCAGTCCATAACTGATCCTCCGCCCACTAGCACTATCACTGTCCCTTCGATACCAAACTCCATAAGTTCTTCCACACCAGCTTCAACGTTTTTATCGGTTGGGTTCGGTTCAACCCCAGTGAAGGCGACCCACTCAATGTTGTGAGTAGTTAAGACATCAGTAACCGTTTCTAAGACCCCCGCAGCTTGTATTCCGGCATCGCTCACCAAGAAAGCTCGGCTTCCGTGCGCCTGAACATGTTGGGCCAAATTTCCGATGGCGTTCTCTCCGACCACCGTGATTCCCATTGGATCAAGAGTGAAGGTATTCATAGTTTCTTCCTTTCAAAGATTAGTGCTGTGATTTAAAACTGTTGAATCTTTCGAGTCTTCGTTTCCTTAAAATTAAATCTCTGGGATCTCACCCTAGCGTAACAATCGCTGCTGCCAAAGGAGCCACGAGTATCAGTCATTAAGAGCGGTAGATTTCTTCAGAAGATATTTAAGAATTTGATACTTTTAGTAATTTTTGCATCGGCTCACATTTTGAGTTGAGAGCAAAGGGTATCACTCTCTACAGAATCTTGGTTTCATGCTCCGAGGGTGTTAGACGTCACATGCTATGCAAGAGGTCACTTGGTTTAATACAATTACATATTGACAACCGTTTACTTCAAAGGGGTTTCTATGTTAATTGCAATAACTGGTGCATCTGGATTTATTGGATCAGCGCTCTCATCTTCCTTAGAAAAGGACGGACACAAAATTCTATCCGTTAGTCGCAGCACATCTGGAGATGTTTTATGGGACCCAACTTCGGGGCAGATAGAAGCAGGAAAGCTAGAAGGGATTGATGCGGTCATCCATCTTGCTGGAGAAAACATTGCTTCAAGAAGGTGGACTGATAAACAGAAGCGCAGAATCCTCGACAGTCGGGTGGAAGGAACAAAACTGTTGGCAAAATCTATAGTAAATCTTGCAAATCCTCCGTCAGTCTTTTTAAGTGGATCTGCGATCGGAATCTATGGAAATCGAGGCGATGAAGAACTAGATGAGGACTCGTCAAGAGGCTCGGGTTTTTTATCTGACGTCGTAGATCAGTGGGAGAAATCGACTGTGGAGGCTGAAGAGGCTGGAGTCCGTGTAACTCACCTTCGAACCGGATTAGTTCAATCCCCGAAGGATGGAATGATGAAGAAAACACTTCCCTTCTTTAAATTAGGAATAGGGGGCAAACTGGGCTCTGGCTCACAGTTCTGGAGCTGGATTTCTCTTGAAGATGAGATACGACTTATTTCGTGGCTACTGACTGCTGATCTCTCAGGACCTGTGAATTTGACTGCACCGAATCCGGTAACCAATGTAGAGTTCACTAAATCACTCGGTCGCGCTGTAAGCAGGCCAACCATTTTCCCAATACCGATGATTGGACCCAAATTGCTCCTTGGTGGTGAGCTAGCTTCAAACTTGATTGAAACTAGCGCCCGAGTCATCCCTAAACGAGCATTGGAACATGGTTTTGAATTCCATCATTCTGATCTTGATGCATCGCTACCCGACATTCTCAAAAAGTAAAATGGCAAAGAAGCAGTACTCTCAGAAGAGCATTTCTAGAAGTATTGAGGTCCCTTTTCCTCGCAGCCAAATTTTTGATGTGATCTCAAACCCTGAACTTCATTGCGAATTTGACGGATCTGGGTCAGTCAAAGGTCTCGTAATTGGAGGACCGCTGAACGCCGTTGGCGATTCATTCAAAGCCAAGATGAAAATGTGGGGAATAAGATACCGTGTCAAAAGCACAGTGGTTGAATACGAGAGAGACCGTTTAATAGCATGGGCCCATCTTGGTAAACACCGATGGCGCTACGAACTTGCTGATGCACCTTACGGCACACGAATAACTGAGACATTTGATTGGTCATTTTCAGTATTCCCTCGACTCATTGAAATAGCCGGTTATCCCGAAAGCCACCCTGAGAATATTGAACGGACACTAGAGCGCCTTGCAAATTTTTTAGCGGATAATGCACAAACGTAAAGTTGCTGTTTTTGACTTTGATGGGACGATTACAAAACGAGATACCTTTATTCCTTTTTTGCTTTCCTATGGGCCGGGAAAGATTATCCGTTCGGCATTTAAGACAGCATGGCACAGAAAAAAAGGGAATTTTAGAAACATAGTAAAAGCAAATGCTCTTAAGGAAATATTTGCAGGGTATCCAAACCAGAGATTTCTCAACGATGGACTAGCTTATGCAGACAGTCTTCACAGTAAATTTCGGAAAAGCACCCTAGACCATATTGCCAACCATAAAGCGCAAGGGCATATTCTGGTCATGGTAACCGCATCATTAGCCTCCTACACTCGCCCAATCGGGTCGCTCTTGGGGTTTGATCATGTCATAGGAGTTGAACTAGAAGCAGAAGCGGAGTTTCTCACTGGCGAGATAAAGGGCAATAACGTACGAGGGTCAGAAAAGGCGCGTTTATTGAAAGAATGGCTGGGTGAAGAGCCAGCGGAAATTTGGGGATACGGCAATTCTCGAGGCGACAGAGAAATGCTTGCAATGGCCGATCACCAGATATGGGTAAAATAGCTATTTAATCGCTATTGGGTTTACGGGAGATCCGATGCCGCCTACGAACGGTTGTGGGCTCGCTTCTAAAAGAAAATCCCACTTCCCGTCGTTTTGACAGTCGGTGCTTAATTCCTCTAAATCCCAATTCTGGCCCTGTGTCAAACCCATCATTACGAGGTTTATGCAGTGGATCGGCAAAATGGCACCCACCACTTTGGGGTCCCAGGGCATCACTTCAAACGTTATTGTGTCTGTGGCAACAGCTGCGATTTCACGGTCAAAGAAAAATTCAACAGCTCCCAATCCGACACCTGGAAATGCGGGCATTGGTGAATTCTCTATTTGCGTTCCGCTTCCATAGCCTACAACATCGCCTCGTTTCGCTTTTGCCATCATGCCAGTACGAAGTAACAAAATATCACCACTTCGCACTTCCACGCCCTGCTTCTTTTCTGCATTGAGACAATCCTGATAGCTAATTGCGTGACCTCCCGGAAGTTCCTCTAAGCCATAAAGAGAAGCGATATCAAGAAGGACCCCCCTGCTCGTAAGTGAGGTAATCTTCTCAATCCCGCAAACAGAAGCGCCATCATAGGTGATAGTTGAAGCATCTCTGCCCCCGTAGATTTTCCCATTCCAACTGGCATGACATAGGCCATCCCAATGGGTTGCAGCCTGCAGCCCCATAGTCACAACGTCGTCAGATGTGCAAAATAACGTTGGGTCACCAATGACTGGTGTATTTAGTTGAATCATAGTGCGAAGCGGGTTAACTCTGCCTGGCATTGATCCAAGCTGTAGTCCTCCCTTTTGTTGGAGAGGAAATGCTAAAGAGAATCTTTTCCCGCTAATAACGCATTTGGTGGCTTCTTTCACAACTTCATTGGTGATGAAATTGATGGTTCCTATTTCGTCGTCATCTCCCCAACGACCCCAGTTTTTTACTTTTTCTCCTAGGTCAATTATCTCCTGCGGATACGGCATTACTAACCTCCCTTGCCGACAAAGTTAGGCTAGTACGCAATGTAGGTTTGTGTCTAAGGAGATGCAATGTCCTTGGGGATTTGATCCCCGCTCCGCGCTGATTGTAGGTAACCTGCCTCAACAGCCAACTGATCAGCCATTTCGTTCCAATAGTCCCCTGCGTGAGCTTTAACCCATGTAAAAGTAACATCACGATCCAATACCTCCTCAATGAATGGCTCCCAAAGGTCTCGGTTAGCAACAGGTTTTCGCTGACTATTTTTCCAATTTCGCTTTAGCCACCCTTTCCACCACTCATCTCTGAAACAGTGAACGACGTAGGTTGAATCACTCAGAATTTCAAGAGATCCAGTGTTATCTTTAACTGCCGCCATGGCGGCTGTGATTTCCATACGCTGATTTGTTGTTTGCTCAGCGAAACCCGACGCAAAGCAGCCAGTCGTGGTTATCCATGCCCAGCCACCCGGACCGGGGTTACCGCTACATGCGCCATCTGTATAAATTTGATTTCGCTCTGGCATTATTGCCCTCCGTTTGTGAAAGAATGCGGTTCATTTTTTTGATGCGCAACCCGTTTTATTCTGTCTAACCAACCGATCAAAACTGCTGTTGTTCTAGGGTCAAACCGTAGTCGGTGGGTTGCCCCATCTATTATTCGAAGATCTGCGGATCCATGAGCATCTGCAAGCACTCGGGAATCAAATGAGGGAACAACTCGATCATCGGATCCATGCACGAGAAGTAACGGCTTCTCCCCCATTGCTTCGGCGGCTTCAATTGTTTGCATCAGACAAAGTTCATTGGTCCACCCCTCCAAATCGGTTGGAAATTTTGGATCACTGATTACTCCTACTTCCCTTGCATAGTTAAGAAGGTCTTCGGGTTCAGCAATCCAATCGTTGAAATCAGACGGCGGTGAAACAGCAGCCACACCAGCCAGAGTCTTACATTTACTAGCGGCATTAATTGCCATAGCTCCACCAGTTCCGAATCCTGCTGCATAAACAGAATCTATATTTTGCTCTTGGACTAAATAATTGGCGGCGCTGATTATGTCGTTTAACCACCCCTGTAGAGAAAAGTTTCCTTTTGAACTTCCACACCCTCGTAAAGTAATAGCGAATACTGTCCATCCGAGTTGTTCAGAGATTAAATCTGCTAGGTCATAATATGATTTCGCAATATCGTTGTCGCCTGTAGACAGCGATGGGAAGCCATGGCAAAGGATAAGTCCAGTTTCGTGACCCTTTGCTATCTTTTCAGGTTTTGATAGTCTTCCTATTAGTTCTAAGCCATCGGATTCGAAGCGAAGTATCACAGACTCTCTTTATACTTTCCGATGCCGATATCCCCTGTTTCGGGCCTCTGGAAGAGTGTCGGGGCTAAAGACTAGATACATTTCTGACTCCATTAATTCGTTTATAATTTCCTCGTCGGTGATTTCGTCCAAGTCATATACTATTTGGTTTCGCTTGTCACCTAGCCATCGAAAATGTTCAACACGTACAGGTCGTTTCATAAGTCCTCCATTTGAATTGTAGGAAATCTATACCTTGTTTGGCGACTCTGTTAAATAAAAGATGGGGAAACTCGAAAGTTTCCCCATCTCACCTGGTTCACAAAGTCACGTTCCAAATTTTGGATCAGGTGGGACCGAACCTGACCGATTCTTTGCGGGTGACCAGTTTGAATTCACAAATGGTCCAGGGGCCGCTAATGGCTGGCCACCTCCAAGGTCCCAGAAAATTTACTACTCAGTTGGACCACCTCCTTTCGTTGGTACCCCAATCCTAATTCAATATTTAGCAACAAAGAAGTTTTCAAGCTAGCTTTCGGTGCTTTCAATTTCACCATATGTGACATCGCTTATTTCTTCGCCCACTACACCTAGCTTGAGGAAATATTCATTCACCAAATTGGTCACACAAACGATATCTAATGCGTCAAGTTCTAAATTCCGTTCATTAGCCTGCCGAAGCAACTGGTCTACTAATTCATCTTCATGAGCGAGAACAGTATCAATTGATTTTGATGCCTTCTCAGCAAGAAAATCAACGCTCCCATAACTTGCGATACCTCGTTGTCGCAGATAGGTCAGCTCAAGCTTTACTAGTGTTTCAACGTCAAGGTATGAAATTTTCCTTGTTATCTCCTCAGGTAAATTATCTGCTACGTAATCAGTTGCTTTGTCAATATCAAAGACGATCTGTTCGGGAGTGTTTCTGAGCCGAGCTGAAACCATGACCACGGCAAACCACGAAGGAATAATGACTATTATTGAAGCAATTGCTATATAGGGCCACATCATTTATATAACGTTAGCCGTTTAGCAGAATAAGAAGTAATCTTTGAGTGGAGGAGCAATGTCAACATTACATTTTAAAGATTCCGAATTAGAGATTCATAAAGTTGTCGTAGGGCCAATGGATAATAACGTTTTTGTAATCCGTTGCAAGCAAACCGGAGAAGGCCTTCTTATCGATGCTGCTAATGAACATGAATTGCTCTTAGATCTCTGCAAACAACTTAATGTCCAAAGCGTCATCGAGACCCATGGGCATTGGGATCATATCCAAGCTGTTCCTCAAGTAAGAGATGCAGGCTATTCAGTGCATGTAACGCAGGCAGACGCTCACATGCTTGAGAGCTACGATGAAATACTTGAAGACGAGTCAGTAATCAATGTAGGGAGGGTAAGGCTTGAAACAATCTTGACGCCCGGACACACTCCTGGTTCAATGTGCTTCAAAGTGAAAGATAAACCCATACTTTTTAGCGGGGATACCTTATTCCCCGGTGGACCAGGTGCAACCCAATTTGAGGGTGGTGATTTTGAAAAGATTATCAACTCGATTGAGAGGAGATTATTCACACTTGACAAAAGGACAGCTGTTTTGCCTGGCCATGGTGATAATACAACTATCGGAGATGAGCAGCCCCATTTAGATGAGTGGATTGATCGCGGCTGGTGAGCCAAATTTCACGGAGTTTTACGACATGGTAAATAGTTAAGTCCCTTTCGGTAGGTATGATAAAGTGTGGCCGAGCCTATATTAGAAATAACTGACCTTCATATAACAGCTGAGGATGGAACCGAAATTCTCAATGGCGTGACCCTATTGATTAATGAGGGAGAAACTCACGCCCTTATGGGTCCTAACGGATGTGGGAAATCTACTCTTGCATCAACGCTCTTAGGCTCACCAGAATATGTCGTGACCAGAGGAACTATACGGTACAAAGGTCAGGACATTACCGAACTCGACTCATCTGAGCGAGGCAAATTAGGTATGTTTCTAGCATTCCAGTATCCACAGGAATTTCCGGGTGTTTCAGTGCTAAATTTTCTTCGCCAAACGGTTGAAGCACGTACTTCAAAAGAAATATCGATATTAAATCTTCGTAAACTCATGATGTCATGGATGGATAAACTAGACATGGATTCGGCATTTGCAGACCGCTATTTGAACGAGGGGTTTTCCGGAGGGGAAAAGAAACGAAATGAGATTCTTCAGATGGCATTACTGGAACCAGATTTTGCAGTCCTTGATGAGACCGACTCCGGCTTGGATATAGACGCTCTACAGGTCGTCGCAAAAGGCGTTAACGAAATTCGTAAAGAAAGACCTGATATGGGAGTACTGACCATCACCCACTATCAGCGTTTACTTGATCACCTCCAGCCTGATCACGTGCATATTTTAGTGGATGGGAAAATAATTGAGTCTGGAGGATTTGAACTAGTAGAGAAATTGGATAGCCAGGGGTACGAGGCATGGGTATGAGCCTAGATGTAGGGACAATCAAGAAAGATTTCCCTGTTCTCCAACGAAATATCAATGGAAAGCGGCTCATCTATCTTGATTCCGCAAACACATCGCAAAAACCGTCTGCAGTTATGGATGCTATGGAAGATTATTACCGTAAATTCAATGCGAATGTTCATAGGGGATCGTATCAACTTGCCAATGAAGCAACGGCTATTCTTGAAGGAGCCAGAGATAATGTTCGAAACTTCATTAACGCAAATTCTACGAAAGAAGTTGTGTTCACCAAAAATGCTACTGAAGCGATGAATTTGATCTCTAACACTTGGGGTCGAGAGAATCTCGAAAGTGGTGATGCGATTGTTTTAACGGAGCTAGAGCACCATGCAAATATTGTGCCATGGCAAATGCTCGCTGCCGAGAGGGGCTTTGAGATCAGATGGATCAAGATTGACGATAACGGGCACCTTGATTTATCGGATTTTGATCAGCTCATTGATGGTGCGAAACTTTTGAGCTTCGCTGCAATGTCGAACGTCCTTGGGACTTTTACCCCTGTAAAGGACCTTACCGAAAGAGCTCATGAACTAGGGCTGGTAGTTCACGCTGATGCAAGTCAATACACCCCCCATACCGCTACAGATGTTCAAGCTTTAGGGGTTGACTTCCTAACTTTCACTGGTCATAAATTACTTGGACCTATGGGAATCGGAGTTCTTTGGGGAATGGAAGACTTACTTGACTCTATGCCACCCTTCCTTGGTGGTGGAGAAATGATCCTTAACGTAACGAAAGAAGGTTTCTCAACGAATGAGTTACCTTGGAAATTCGAAGCCGGAACGCCCATGGTTGCCGAAGCCGCGGGTTTAGGTGCTGCTATTGATTACCTGTCAAATATTGGCATGAACGAAATCCGAAATCATGAAATTGAACTAACTGATTACGCTCTTGGAAAACTTACTTCGGAATTTGGCGAAACGATATCAATTTTTGGCCCCAAAGACGCAACAGAGCGTGGGGGCGTGATTTCCTTTACTTTTGACGGAGCTCACCCCCATGACATTTCGCAAGTTCTCGATGAAGAAAATATATGTATACGTGCAGGTCATCATTGTGCAAAACCGTTAATGCAGGTCTTAAACGTTGGAGCTACTTCTCGAGTGTCAATGTACTTGTATAACGACGAATCCGATATTGATGGCCTAGTTGCAGGATTACATAAAGTACGTAATCTTTTTACCCTATAGTTGGTTTGTAGCAATGTCCTCACTTGACGACCTTTACAGAGAAATCATCTTAGATCACTATCGGTCTCCAAGGAATCAAGGGGAACTTGCTCCACCTGCCCACCGCTGTGAGGGGTTTAATGCATTGTGTGGTGATGAGATCATTGTTTACGTTTCATTAATTGATGAAAAGATTGAAGATATAAAGATTGGTGGGCAGGGGTGTTCAATTAGTCAAGCGTCCGCATCAATGATGACTGAGATCATAAAGGGAAAAAGCGTTTCCGAAGCTGAAGAAATTATCCATGCTTTTAAAGAGATGATGGATATCTATGAGAGCGAGTTATCTGGGGGAGAAGCTGGGCGTTCAACTTCTGATATTGATCTTGGCGACTTAGAAGCTCTTCAAGGGGTGGTCAAGTACCCGGTTAGAATAAAATGCGCAACACTTGCTTGGAACACCCTTACCCAGTCGTTTGATGAAATCCAGAATCTAAGTTAGTAGATAGTTATTGATAGTTATTTCGGCTCGATTAGTGGTGCTGTTATGAATGATTCCAGCGAAATGAAAAAGTTCTCTACTAGCTGCTCATTACCTTGGATAACAAAATCGCCTGCCGTTATAGTTTCGTTCAAAGTAGTTTGTCCACCGAGTATTTGAGATATCGACTTCCTCGTGGTGGTTATAGTCGCGTTAGCCTTATCGTCGCTTGTGTTTGGGTTGTGATAAATGGTCAAATTTTGGATGCCAAGCACATGGTCTTCTCCTAGATCAGAAAAGTGCCAATTAATTCGTGATGGCCCAAAATCAAATTTTTCAGGGTCAAACCGTACACCAATCATGTCAAAGAGTTGATCAATTGTGGTTGCATGAGCGATTTGTCGCCCCATTGATGCGGGTATACGCAGTGACCCATACCGTAGTTCTCGTGCTGCTGTGAGATATGCGTTTCTCCAGGTTCCTGATTCAGATTGGTAGCCTAGTTGTTCGAAAGCATCAGCTTGGAGGTTCCTTACCTCGGCATTGTTGGGGTCAGCGAAAACTGCGTGGTTCATTACTTGCACTACCCAACGATAATCTCCTTCTTCAAAAGCCTTTGTAGCTTTCGTAATGAGCTCTGCGGTGCCTCCCATATATTCAACATACTTTTTCGCACTTTCAACTGGCGGCAAAGGATTGAGATTTGCTGGATTACCGTCATACCAGCCTAGATACTTTGTATAGACGGCTTTTGTATTATGTGAGACAGTTCCGTAGTAGCCCTGCACGTGTGATTCATTTAGGAATTCATTTGGTAGTTGTAGTTTTTCAGCTATCTCTGTAGGGACGTATCCCATGTTAGCTAGTCGCATTGTCTGATCATGCTGCCACCGGTATACATCCCTTTGTAGGCATAGAAAGTCTTTTACATCATCTTTTCCAAATCTTGGCCAATGATGCGTTGCAAACATGGTGTCGGCGTATTCCCCCCAGAGTAAAAGAGCCTCATTAATATACTTGCTCCATGCAAGGGCGTCTCGGGTTTGAGCACCGCGTATCGGATAGAGGTTATGCATATTATGTGTGCAATTTTCGGCCATACAGAGAAGATTCTTTTCCGGGAAAAAGAAATTCATTTCTGATGGAGCTTCAGCGTCGGGAGTATTTTGAAATATCACTCGCAGACCGTCTATGTCTAGTTCTGTTCCTGTTTCGTAGACTGTTTCTGTCGGAGGTATGAGGTGTGAGGCTCCGAGTGGAAGCGATTGCCCCAAACCGATATCAACCTGTCCTTGTGGCCATGCTGGTAGGAGCGGACCAAATTGATAATGTGCGCGACGAGCCATGATCGGTCCGGCAATGATATTTTCTTTAACTACTTCCTCTAGGAAGCCTTCAGGAGCAATGATTCGGACATTCCCTGCATCAACTTCCGCTTGAGTTGTAACCCCAAGAATGCCTCCAAAGTGGTCAAGGTGACTGTGAGTGTAGATGATTGTATGTACTGGTCGCTCACCTAATACATTATTTGCGAGGGCGAGGCATGCTGCAGCCGTGGAACTCGTTGTGAGTGGGTCAATGATAAGCCACCCGTTAGAGGTTTCTATAAAGGTGATATTAGATATGTCATAGCCTCGGGCTTGCCAGACTCCTTCAGTAACTTCGAAGAGGCCATGAATGGCGTTGAGCTGTCCCTGTCGCCATAAGCCAGGGTGCACTGTTTCGGGTGATTGCTTTCCTTCGCGAAGAAAGTCATGTGAAGATGTGTCCCAGACAGCTCTTCCATCAAGTTCAATTCTACCTGTTTCGTGAGTAGCAATAAGGCCTTGTTGCGCTCGCCGAAAGTCACCGTCGTCGTCAAAATTAATGAGGGCAGCGGCATATGAATTAGCCTCTTTGGTATATTTGGTTGCCGGTTTAGCAAGTGGGTCTGTCATGTTTATCGTGTGCCCTTGATGTGAGATTCTGATTCTTTATTACTCTGGTTGAGTTAAGATTAGTCCGCTTGTTGGCACTGCTGTACCTGCAGTTACAAGGACATTTTCAACATCTTTGACTTGGTTAACCGAAGTTCCTCGAATTTGCCTTACCGCTTCGGCTATTCCGTTCATCCCATGAATATAGGCTTCTCCTAATTGACCACCGTTGGTATTGATTGGAAGTTCACCGCCTATTTCGATATTACCATTTTTGATGAAGTCTTTTGCTTCTCCTCGCTCACAGAATCCGAATTCTTCGAATTGTGGAAGAGCTAGCGGCGTGAAGTGGTCATAAATTGTTGCTGTCTGAATATTCTTTGGACCTAGACCACTTGCATCCCAAAGTTGCTTTGCTACTACACCCATCTCGGGTATTCCTGTGATGTCTTCTCGAAAGTAAGATTTCATCATATGTTGATCTTTAGCAACTCCTTGTGCTGCTGCCGCTATGACTGCCGGTTTTTGTTTGAGATTTTTTGCCTTCTCAAGAGTTGTAACAATAAGGGCTTGCCCACCGTCACTCTCTTGACAGCAATCGAGGAGGTGTAGTGGCTCAACTATAAATCGGCTGTTTTGGTGGTCTTCAAGTGTTATTGGTTTTTGGTAGAAGAATGCGGCAGGGTTGTTTGCTGCGTGTTTTCGGTCTGTTACCGCTATTGTTCCGAAGTCTTCGCTTGTTGCCCCGTATTGATGCATGTACCGAGTCGCATACATCGCTACCCATGAGGCCGGAGTAAGTAACCCGAATGGTGAGCTCCAGCTGAAGCTCACATCAAATGCTTCGGGGCTTTGATGACGTCCTTGGACTCCTGTTCCAAATCGGTGCCAAGATCTTTCATTGAATGCCCTGTATACGAGAACGAAGTCAGCGACACCTGAATCTACTGCCATTGCGGCTTGCTGAATAACACCTCCGGGTGCTCCGCCTCCATGGTGAATCATTGAAAAGAAGGTGAGTTCAGGTATTCCTAAATTTCTTGCGACCTCAATTTCTGTATTCTTTTCGGCACTGAAGACCGAAATTCCGTTAATGAGTGAGGGCTCTATTCCGGCATCTTCGCAAGCCTTTAAGCTGCATTCAGTTGCCAACTGCATTGGTGTTCGACCGGAGTTTTTTGAAAATTCTGTTGCCCCTATACCGACGATTGCTGTTTGCCTTGAAAATTTCATTGTTACCTCCTTTAAACAGGAAACCCTTCAATGCGTGCGAAGTCGTATATTTGGGTGAGTGGTTCTTGCCCAGCTTTTATCACGAATGCTTTACCAGTCGACTTCCCTTGGGCTATCTCTAGCATTGCGTGTGCTACTTGTTCAGGGTTTAGTAAGTTTGGGTTATCAGATTCAAGACGCTCTAACCCGACGAGAGGTGTCGCTACTCCCCCTGGGCATATTGCGTTTATAGAGATCATTTGGGATTGGAGTGCGGGTGCAGTTCCGCGAACCCATCCTATAGCTGCATGTTTTGTAGCCGTATAATAGGGGTCGCGATTCCAAGCGGTAAGTCCGGCTATTGAGGCTGTCACTATAATGGATCCTCCACCACCACTTGCGAGATAAGAACTGGTTGCTATTGTTCCATAGACTACTGAGTCGAAATTAATGGATCTTGTCTTGTGATATTTGGCCTGTTCAAGATCATCGATCTTAAATTCAGTTCCTTGGAGTTCAATATCTCTTCCCAGAATTCCTGCGTTTAGGAACACATAATCTAATCTTCCGAATATTTCATTGGCGTGACCAGCTACTGATTGATTGAACTCTTCGCTGGCAATGTCTCCTACTATTGTTGCACACCCTGTATCGTCGCTGAGTGCATTGAGTTTGCTTGAGTTTATGTCTACGCCTAAGACGAGGTGATTAGTATCTATTAAGTGGCGTGTTAAGGCAGCACCTATTCCCGA
>Ga0310343_10000337_pt1 | contig 22211 bp, 25 predicted proteins | sample HC15DNA2025_MG_FD_203519 | JGI IMG/M metagenome (GOLD analysis project Ga0310343, IMG submission 203519) | Marine microbial communities from station ALOHA, North Pacific Subtropical Gyre - HC15-DNA-20-25_MG | ecosystem: Environmental > Aquatic > Marine > Oceanic | place: Pacific Ocean: North...
ACGACCTGGTGGCGCTGGACGGCGTGGCCGCCGACATGGCGATCCGCTACGGGGACGGCCACTGGCCCGGGCTGGTCTCGGAGAAGCTGTTCGATAACGTCTTTATCCCTGCCTGCAGCCCGACCCTGGGCATCACCCGGCACGACGACCTGCACCGGCACACCCTGCTGCACTACCAGCCGCCCAGTCATTCCGGCGCCCTGCTGAGCTGGACGACCTGGCAAAAGCTGGCGCGGGTGCCCGACCTGGACATGGGCGCCGGCCTGGTGTTTTCCGACGAGACCCACACCATTACCGCCGCCCTGGACGGTCAGGGCATTGCCTTGATGAGCAAGGCGCTGATTGCCGACGAACTGGCCCGCGGCCGGCTGGTGCAGCCGTTCGGGCCGGACCTGCACGCCAAACCGTTCCACCTGGTGTACCCGGAAGAGCGGCTGCGCGAGCCCGCCATCGCGGCGGTGCGGGAGTGGGTGCTGGGGTTGCGTTAGGCGCCGCGCGGGCCGAACAGAATGACCCCGGCGCCGAGCAGACAGATGGTGGCGCCGAGCAGGTCCCAGCGGTCCGGGGCGCGCTGCTCCACCAGCCACAACCAGAGCAGCGACATGACGATATAGACGCCGCCGTAGGCGGCGTAGGCGCGGCCGGCGTAGTCGGTGTCGACGAGACTGAGCAGCCAGGCGAACAGCGCCAGGCTGACCAACCCGGGCACCAGCCACAACGGCGACTTCTCCAGCCGCCACCAGGCCCAGACCGAAAAGCAGCCGGCGATTTCCGCCAGGGCGGCGGCGAGGTAGAGAAGCGGTGTAATCACTTATTGGGGCCTGAACTGAGCCGCAGCAGCAGGTAGACGGCGAAGCCGGTGGCGACGCCGGGCACCAGCCCCAGCAGCGGCGCGATCCAGCCGTGTTTTACCGGCCGGGCCTTCGCTTCGTAAGCCACCCAGGTGGTGAGCACCACCCAGCACATGATGGTGTCCAGGGAGTAGCCGGTGGCGTAGGGATTGACGAAACCGGCACTGATCGCGGCGAGCAGATCCGGGTCACCAATCAGCGGCGGAATCACGATCACAACGAACAGCAGCGCGAACAGCGCCGCCCAGAGCACGAGCAGCAGGCGAAAGGTTCCGGTGGTCATGGCGAGGCCCTCATTTTTCTGAGGAGCTTAGCCCTGGCGACCCCGGGAAAGCAAAAGCCGCCTTGTGGGCGGCTTTTTGGAAAGCGACCCGCGCCGGGGTAAAGGCGCGGGCCGGGCCGACGCGGTGAGCGCGCGGTTCTGCGGGGGTCTCTATTTCGGGCGATTGTCGAAGACGTGTTTGGCCTTGCCTTCGGAGCGGGCCAGCGTGCCCGGGACCGCCACCTCGACCTTGGTGCTGATACCAATATGCGTTTTCACCCGGTGCTGCAGTGCCTTGGCGGCGTCGCCGGTGGCGCTGTCACCGCCGGCCGCCTCCGGCTTCAGCTCCACGCGCACGGTCACCATGTCCAGGTTGCCGTCCTTCTCCACGTGGATTTCATAGTGCGGCGACAGCGCTTCGATCTGGAGGATCTGCTCTTCCACCTGGGTGGGGAAAACGTTGACGCCACGGATGATCAGCATGTCGTCGCTGCGGCCGGTGATCTTGTCGATGCGGCGCATGGGCCGCGCGTGGCCGGGCAGCAGCCGGGTCAGGTCGCGGGTGCGGTAGCGCACGATCGGCAGCGCTTCCTTGGTGAGCGAGGTGAATACCAGCTCGCCGTATTCCCCGTCGGGCACCACCTCACCGGTTTCCGGGTTGATGATCTCCGGATAGAAATGATCTTCCCAGATGGTGGGGCCGTCCTTGCTTTCGATGCACTCCATGCCGACGCCGGGCCCCATCACCTCGGACAGCCCGTAGATGTCCAGCGCGTGGATGCCGAGCCGTGCTTCCAGCTCCTCGCGCATGGTCTGGGTCCAGGGTTCGGCGCCGAAGATGCCGACCCGCAGGCTGGTGCTTTTCGGGTCGATGCCCTGGCGCTCCATCTCGTCGGCGATGTTGAGCATGTAGGACGGCGTCACCATGATGATGCTGGGTTTGAAGTCCTGGATCAGCTGCACCTGCTTCTCGGTCTGGCCGCCGGACATGGGCACCACGGTGCAGCCCAGCTTCTCGGCGCCGTAATGGGCGCCCAGGCCGCCGGTGAACAGGCCGTAGCCGTAGGCCACATGAACGATGTCACCGGCGTGGCCGCCGGCGGCGCGGATCGAGCGCGCCATCACGCTGGACCAGACGTCGATGTCGTTCTGGGTGTAGGCCACCACCGTGGGTTTGCCGGTGGTGCCGCTGGAGGCGTGCACGCGCACCACGTCGCGCATGGGCGTGGCGACCATGCCGAACGGATAGTTGTCGCGCAGGTCGTTTTTTACCGTGAACGGAAAGTGCTTCAGATCGTCGAGGCCGCGCAGGTCGTAGGGGTGCACGCCGGCGGCGTCGAAGCTTTTTCGGTAATGCGGCACGTTGTTATAAGCGTGAGTCAGGCTCCAGCGCAGGCGGTCGAGCTGCAGCTCACGAAGCTGGCCCACATCGCCCCGCTCCACCGGGTCAAAACGATTCTCAAGATTAAACGGCATATCCATCACTGCCTTTCTCTTTGCTGATTTTGTTGTATTACTGCTCGCTTTCGGCCTCGTGGATCACCGGCCCACGGACCTTGTAGGACTTGCCACGGAACAGGGCCACCAGCTCATCACGGCCGTTGCTGACACGGACATCGTATACCCCGGTGCGCCCCTTGCGGGTCTGTTCGCGGGCTTCGGCGATGAGCACGTCGCCGAGCTTGCCCGGCGCCACGTACTCGATCGAACAGCCGGACGCCACGGTGGCTTCGTTGTAGGTGTTGCAGGCGAACGCGAAGGCGGAATCGGCGAGCGTGAAAATGTAGCCGCCGTGGCAGGAATCGTGGCCCTGGATCATCGCCTCGGTGACCGGCATGGACAGCACCGCCCGGCCGGGGCCGATCTCTTCCACCTGCATGTCCAAATGCCGGCTGGCCCGGTCACGCCGGTACATGGCGTCCGCGCAACGACGCGCCAGCTGCTGCTCCCCGGCCTGGGCGGCCAGGGGCCCGGCGAACGATTCGGATGTATCAGACATGAAGACCGTCCTCGTTGTTATTCTGCGTTGCGAAGCGGGCTATTCGCCGGTGAAACGGGGCGCGCGCTTCTCCATGAAGGCGCTGACGCCCTCGCGATAGTCCTTGCTGCGGCCGGCCTGGCGCTGCAGGTCGCGCTCCAGGTCCAGCTGGGTGTCCAGGTCGTTGCCGGTGCTGTCGTTAAGCGCCTGCTTGATCAGCGCCAGACCCCGGGTGGGCTGGGTGGCCAGATGCCGGGCCAGATCCGTGGCGGCCCCCCGCAGGGCGTCATCGTCCACCACCTGCCAGATCAGCCCCCAGTCGGCGGCCTGCTCCGCGCTCAGTTTGTCACCGAGCATCGCCAGACCCTTGGCGCGGGCCATGCCCACCAGGCGCGGCAGCTGCCAGGTGCCGCCGGAATCCGGCACCAGGCCGAGCTTGCAGAACGCCTGGATGAATTTGGCCGAGCGGGCGGCGATCACCAGATCACAGGCCAGCGCGATGTTGGCGCCGGCGCCGGCGGCCACGCCGTTGACCGCGCAGATCACCGGCAACGGCAGCGCGGTGAGCGTGCGCACCAGCGGGTTGTAATACGTCTCGATGGAGTAACCCAGGTCCGGCGCGGCGTCGGCGCCGGCTTCGGGGGACACGGCCCGGTCGGACAGATCCTGGCCGGCGCAGAAGCCGCGGCCGTTGCCGGTAATCAACAACGCCCGGCATTCGCCTTCCCGGTGGGCCTGTTCCACCCGGGTGAGGGCTTCTCGCACCTCCTGGTGCATCGCTTCATTGAAGCTGTTGAGGCTGTCCGGGCGGTTCAGAACCAGCGTGGCCACGCCGTCCTGAAGACTGAATTCGATGGTGTCGAAGGCCATGAGGCGCCCCTGTTTTGAAACCGAAAAGCGGCGGAAAAGCGGCCGCCCAGGGCGGGCCGCGACCTGTCTTCGAGCATAGTCAAAACATGACACCAGTCAATACACATCACGGATATTCATGTATCGCAAACATATCAAAAACGACCTTATCAGGACCCAACTCTATAATTTTTCCCTTTGTATTCATTGATATACAAGCGAATCGGGAGCCGGATCATTAATGTTACAAAATCGACCAATTGCGACGCCTTTGCAGGTCAGGTAGTTTGTTTTCGACCCTGTCCCGGCCCACCGGGCCCCGCTTTTCGGAGACAACCCCATGCCCTGTTTTCAGCTTGAAGGCATCACCCCGGTGATCCACCCGGACGCCTATGTGGACCCCACCGCCGTGCTGATCGGCGACGTGATCGTCGGCCCGGACTGCTACGTCGGCCCCTGCGCCAGCCTGCGCGGCGACTTCGGCCGGTTGATCCTGGAGCGCGGCTCGAACCTGCAGGATACCTGCGTGATGCACGGCTTCCCCGGCACCGACACCGTGGTCGAGGAGGATGGCCACATCGGCCACGGCGCGGTGCTGCACGGTTGCCGCATCGGCCGCAACGCGATGGTCGGGATGAACGCGGTGATCCTGGATTACGCGGAGATCGGCGAATCATCCATCGTCGCCGCCGGCGCCCTGGTCAAGGGCCGCTTCACCTGCCCGCCCCGCTCCATGGTGATTGGCGCGCCGGCGGTGGTGAAGCGGGAACTCAGCGAGGAAGAGGTGCGGTGGAAATACGACGGTACCCTGGAGTACCAGGAACTGGCGCGCCGCTACCAGAAAGCGGCGGTCGCCTGCGAACCGCTCACCGAAGTGGAGCCGGACCGGCCACGCATGCAAACCAACACCTACGCGCCGAAGGGCGAGAAAGCGGTTTAGTCCAGGCCGCCGAAGCGCTGGTAGAAGCTCTCGCCCGGTTCGGGCAGGGGGCCCTGGGCGGTTTCCGCGTGCTGGGAGATCCAGGCTTCCGCGCCCTGATGGGTCAGCCGGTAGAGGTTGCGGGCCAGCTGGCGGGCGGCGCGGCCTTCCCAGTCGGCGGGCAGCAACTCCTCGGGGAGCAGCGGATCCCGCAGCAGCAGCTTGCGGTATTCGTGGATCAGAAGCACCCGCGCCAGAAAGCACTCCCGGGGCGGCAGGTTTTTCTGCTTTTTCATCTGATTCCAGAGCGGCCGGAACTGATTCAAGAAGTCCCGGTAGCCGTCGGCGAGCTGATCCAGGTTCCAGGCTTCACGCACCTGCAGCCGCAGCGGTCGGGCGGCGAAGCTCTCGTGGGTGTCGGTCTGGAAGATGATGGCGTCATCCAGGGCGCCCAGCTCCTGCAGGGAGGCGTTCAGTTCGGCGCGGTCCACGCCGGGGTGCGCCAGCACCGTGGGGGCGAAGGCGCCGAAACCCATCCACTCCAGCTCCTGACGGGTGTCGCGGCGCAGATCCGGGTTCAGCTGATTCAGCACCACCAGGGTCCAGGCGCCGTCCCAGGCCGGCTGCACCCCGGAATAGACGCGCTTGAAGGCCTTCTCGAAACGGCGCCGACCGGCGCCGGTGAGGCCGTAATAGCTGCGGCGCCCCACTTTCTCGGCCATCAGCCAGCCCTCGCGGGTGAGCCGGAACACCGAGGTGCGCACCAGGCGCTGGCTCACGCCCATGGGCGCCAGCAACTCAATCAGGCTGCCCAGCCATACGGTGCCGCCACGCGGCACGATGGCGTCGCCGAACAGGGTGATGATCAGTGATCCGGTGCGCAGCGGGCGCTGCTGCTGAAAACGCTTAATCAACAGTTCCAGGTGGTCAGACTGCAAATCCACGGTGTTCCCTTACCCCTTGAAATGATTCGACATACTACCAAACGGTCTTTCTATATGACACAAACCACTCACGAAATCCAAGCAAAAACGGGCACTTGGCGAGATCGGTCCACTTTTATGACACATTAAACACGTTATTGACTTGTATGGCGTATCGCTTTATACCTGTGTTCATAGCGCGGCCCGCATGGGACCTGACGGCCGCGGGAGAACAACAATTCGCCCACGGGCATACGTGTAAAGGTGTGATAATGAAAACAACGCTGAAACAGCTGGCCGCCGGCGCGGTCGCCGCCCTGAGCATCGGCCTGATGGCCGCCCCCGCGCTGGCCGCGGATACCATTCGTATTGGCTCTTTCCTTTCTGTTACCGGACCGGCCTCATTCCTGGGCGATCCGGAACTGAAAACCCTGGAACTCTACATCGACAAACTGAACGAAGACGGCGGCCTGCTCGGCAAGCAGGTGGAGCTGGTGCACTACGATGACGTGGGCGACGCCGCCAAGGCGCGCACCTTCGCCAACCGCCTGCTGCGCCAGGACCGGGTGGACATCATTGTCGGCGGCTCCACCACCGGCGCCACCATGGCGGCGGTACCCTTGATCCAGCAGGCCGGCGTGCCCTTTATCTCGTTGGCCGGCGCCGAGACCATCACCACGCCGGTGAAAAAGTGGGTGTTCAAAACCCCGCAGTCCGACCGCCAGGCGGCACGGCGCGTATTGATGGATATGAAAGAGCGCGGCATCACCAAGATCGGCCTGATTTCCGGCACCGGCGGCTTCGGCGCCTCCGGTCGCAACGTCACCAAGGAGATCGCCGGTGACATGGGTGTGGAGATCGTCGCCGACGAAACCTACAACCCCAAGGACACCGACATGACCTCGCAGCTGACCCGCATCCGCGGCACCGAGGGCGTGCAGGCGATCCTCAACTTCGACTTCGGGCAGGGCCCGGCCATCGTCACCCGCAACTACGACCAGCTGGGCATTGATCTGCCGTTCTACCAGTCCCACGGCGTCGCGTCCGACAGCTTCCTGGAACTGGCCGGCGACGCCGCCAACGGCCTGCGCCTGCCCGCCTCCGCGCTGCTGGTGGCGGACAAGCTGCCGGAATCCGATCCGCAGTATCAGGTGCTGAACCGCTACAAGAGCGACTACGAAGGCCACTATAACGAGTCGGTCTCGACCTTCGGCGCCTACGCCTACGACGGTCTGCAGCTGGCGATCCGCGCCATCAAACAGGCCGGCTCCACCGACAAGGCCAAGGTGCGCGACGCCCTGGAAAGCATCGACGGCTATGTGGGCGTGACCGGCACCTACCGGCTGAGCGCGGACGACCACATGGGTCTGGACGCCGAGTCCTTCCGCATTCTGGAAGTGAAAGACGGCGACTGGGCGCTGACACAGTAAGCGCGCCCCCGGGGGCATGGCCGGCGCCGTGCCCCTGCCCTGCTCCACCGCGTCTCACCGACCTCCCTTCACCGACTACTCCGGGCACCAACATGTTCAGCGAGTTTTTCCAGTTCAGTTTCTCGGGAATCACCCTGGGCGCCATTTACGCACTGGTGGCGCTGGGCTTCACCCTGATCTACAACGCCAGCCACGTGATCAATTTCGCCCAGGGCGAGTTCCTGATGATCGGCGGCATGGGCACCGTGGTACTGATGGACGCGGGCGCGCCCATCTATCTGGCGATTCCCGGCGCCATCCTGATGGCCGGCATTGCCGGCGTGCTGCTGCACAAGCTGGCGATCGCCCCGGCAAAAAACGCCGACGTGGTGACGCTGATCATCATCACCATCGGCGCCTCGATTTTCCTGCGCGGCCTGGCGCAGATTTTCTGGGGCAAGGACTACCACGCCCTGCCCGCGTTCAGTGACACCGAATCGCTGTCGGTGGGTGGCGCGGTGCTGCTCACCCAGAGTTTGTGGATTCTCGGCATCGCCGCGCTGCTGGTCGCCGCCCTGGGCTGGTTCTTCACCCGCACCGCACTCGGCAAAGCCCTGCTCGCCACCTCCATGAACAAGGACGCCGCCAGCATGGTGGGCATCAAGACCGGCGCCATTCTGACGCTGGCGTTCGGCATCGCCGCGCTGCTGGGCGCGGTGGCCGGCGTGATCGTCGCGCCAATCACCTTCACCGCCTACGACATCGGCATCATGCTCGGCCTGAAAGGGTTTATCGCCGCCGCTATCGGCGGCCTGGGCAGCAGCACCGGCGCCATCCTCGGCGGCCTGCTGCTGGGCCTGGCGGAAGCCTACACCGCCGGCTACATCTCGTCGGACTACAAAGACGCGGTGCCGTTCGTGTTGATTCTCATCATTCTGTTTTTCCTGCCCAACGGCTTGCTGGGCAGCCGGGCCGTGGAGCGTGTGTAATGGCGACCGTCAAAACCCAACGTAAAGCGCCCGGCCTGATCGCCCTGTTCGTGGTCCTCGCGGCGGCCCCGCTGCTGGCCGCCAACGACTTCCACTTCGACCTGATGATCAAGATCTGCCTGACCGCCATGGTGGCGGTGGGGCTGAATCTGCTGGTGGGCTACGCCGGCCAGGTAAGCCTGGGCCACGCCGCCTTTTATGCCGGTGGCGCCTATGCCAGCGCACTGCTCACCCAGAACTACGAAATGGCGCCGGTGCCGGCGATGCTGCTGGCCGCCGTCAGCGTGGGCGTGCTGGCCTGGCTGGTGGGCCGCCCGATTCTGCATCTGAAGGGGCACTATCTGTCCATGGCCACCCTGGGCCTGGGGGTGATCGCCGCCATCGTCATCAACAACGAAGACCAGATCACCGGCGGGCCGGACGGCCTGCCGGTGGCGCCGCTGTCGGTGTTCGGCCATGAGCTGAGCGTGTTCGGCAGCTATGAGTGGTTCGGCATGACGATCTCCGGCACCCAGCTCTGGTACCTGCTCGCCGCCGGCGGCCTGTTCCTGGCGGTGTGGCTGGCGCTGAACCTGATCGACTCGCCACTGGGTCGTGCGCTGCGCGCCCTGCACGGCTCGGAAATCGCCGCCCAGGTGGCCGGCGTCGACACCGCCAAATACAAGCTGCGCGTGTTCGTGATCTCGGCGGTGTACGCCAGCGTGGCCGGCAGCCTGTACGCCCACTACAGCGGCTTTATCACCCCGGACATCGCCTCCTTCGGCCACTCCATCGAGCTGATCACCATCGTCGTACTCGGCGGCATGGCCTCCACCTACGGGGTGATTCTGGGCGCCGCCATCCTGCTGCTGATCCCGCAGTTCCTCACCGGCTTCCAGGAGCTGGAGATGGTGCTGTTCGGCGCCATCCTGATGGTGGTGATGATTTTCATGCCGCGCGGCCTGGTGCCCACCATCGCGCGGCGCTTCCAGAAGGAGGCCGCATGAGCGCACTGCTTTCCGTTAAAAACCTGAGCAAGGAATTCGGCGGCGTGCACGCCGTGGAAGACCTGAGCTTCGAGGTGGAAAAAGGCCGCATCCATTCCATCATCGGCCCCAATGGCGCCGGCAAGACCACCCTGTTCAATCTGATCACCGGGCTCTACCAGCCAAGCGCCGGCAGCGTGCATCTGAACGGGCGCAGCCTGGCTGGCCACAAGCCCCACGAGCTGGCGCCGCTGGGCATGTGCCGCACCTTCCAGAACCTGCAGATCTGCATGAACATGAGCGCTCTGGAAAACGTGATGCTGGGCCGTCACCGGCATCTCGGGCAGGGCACGCTCGCCTCGCTCATGAAACTGCCGGGCCTGCGCCGGGGCGATCAGGACTGCCGACAGCAGTGCGCCGAACTGATGGAATTCGTCGGCTGCGGCCAGTACCTGAACCACCACGCCTCGGCGATGCCCTATGGCGCGCTGAAACGTCTGGAGATCGCCCGGGCGCTGGCGTCGGAGCCGGACATTCTGCTGCTGGACGAACCCGCTGCCGGCCTCAACCGCACCGAAACCGACGCCCTGCGCGCGGTGATCCGCAAGATCGCCGACAAGGGCATCACCGTGGTGCTGGTGGAGCACGACATGAAACTGGTGATGAGCATCTCCGACCAGGTGCTGGTGCTCTGCTACGGCCGCCAGCTCGCCGACGGCACCCCGGATGAGATCCGCGCCAACCCGGATGTGATCGACGCTTACCTGGGCAGCCGTAAACCGGAAGAGGAGGCCCTGGCATGAGCGAGACCCTGCTCGATCTGAGCGGCATCCGCACCGGCTACGGCCGCATTGAAGCCCTGCACGGCCTCGACGTGACCATCGCCCGGGGCGAAACCGTCGCCCTGGTGGGCGCCAACGGCGCCGGCAAATCCACCCTGCTGCGGGTGATCTCCGGCCTGCAGCCATTGAGCGCCGGCACCGTCACTTTCGACGGCCAGGACCTGGCCCGCTGCAAGGCCGCCGACCGCGTGCATCGCGGCATCGTCCAGGTGCCCGAAGGCCGCCAGGTGTTCGCCGGCCTGTCGGTGGAAGACAACCTGACCCTGGGCGCCTTCAGCCGCCGCCGGGACAAGACCGTCCCCGACGATCTGGACGCCATGTACCAGCGCTTCCCGATCCTCAAGGAAAAACGCCGCCTGCACGCCGGCAATCTGTCCGGCGGCCAGCAGCAGATGCTCGCCATCGGCCGCGCGCTGATGGCCAGGCCCAAACTGCTGCTGCTCGACGAACCCAGCATGGGCCTGGCGCCGCTGATCATCGACGAGATCTTCGGCATCATCAAAGAGCTACAGCAGGAAGGCATCACCATCTTCGTGGTGGAGCAGAATGCCTCCGAGGCGCTAGCCATCGCCGACCGCGGCTACGTGCTGGAAACCGGCGACATCGTCGCCACCGGCAGCGGTGAAACGTTACTGAACGATGAGAGCGTCAAAGCCGCCTATCTGGGCGGCTGAGCCTGAACGCGTAGCGGTCAGCCCCGCAAGCCCGCGACGATGCGCGCCGCGTCCCTGGACGGCGGCCGGCCGAACGCGCGGGCGTACTCGCGGCTGAACTGGGTGGGGCTTTCGTAGCCCACTTCGTGGGCGGCGCGGGTGACGCCGTAGCCGGCGGCCACCAGCAGGGTGCGCGCCTGCAGCAGGCGCAGCTGCTTCTGGTACTGCAGCGGGCTGAGGTTGGTCACCGCCTTGAAGTGACGGTGGAAGGCGGAGAGGCTCATCGCCGCCTCCTCGGCCAGCGCCTCCATGCGCAGCGGCCGCGCGTAATCCCGGCGCAGCCGCTGGATCGCCCGGTTCACCCGCGCCAGGGCGGTGTCCGGCGTGGCGATGTCGCGCAGCATCCAGCCCAGCGGCCCCTGCAGCACGCGGTAGAGAATCTCGCGCTCGTAGGCCGGCGCCAGGGCGGGAATATCGTCCGGCCTTTTCATCAAACGCAACAGACGCACCCAGGCATCCAGCAGCTCCGGTGTCATCGCCGCCACGGAAAAGCCCGCGTCCCGGCCCCCCCGGCCGGCGGAATCAGGCAAATCCGACAGCAGATCCGCCAGAATCCGCGCGTCCAGGTTCAGGCTCACCGCCAGGTAGGGCTCGCCGGAGGCGGCCGGGCGCACCACCCCCGCCGCCGGCAGATCCACCGACATCACGAAGTAGGTGGCGGGGTCGTAATGCAGGGTTTGCCCGCCCACGGTCATCGACTTACTGCCCTGCAAAATCAGATTGATCATCGGATCGTACACGGCGGCAAGATGGTGCTCGGGGATCGCGCCCTGGACCATCGCCACGCGGGGGATGCCGGTCTCGGTGCGACGGTTCTGCGCGTGGGCGGCCAGCGCCCGCAGTTCGTTCAGGGATTCGTTCATCGGCTTATTGGACGCCGGCGCGGCCGGCGGCACAAGCGGGAAAGCAGGAACAGGCAGGTTTCAGGCAGGAACCGGTGTGCCCGGTCTCCGGCGCTTCCCTATCGTGTAATCAACCCCTTGCCTCCTCAGGAGACACCATGCTGGATCACATCTTCGTATCCGTCAGCGACCCGGACCGCTCCATCGCCTTCTACACCCGGGTGCTGGCGCCGCTGGGCATCGTCAACCGGCACGACTACGACGGCAAGGACGGCCCGCCGGGCCACCCGGACCTGAAAGGCTTCGGCGCCCACGGCCGCATCTTCTTCTGGCTGCGCCCCGGCCAGGTGGACACCCGCGCCGCGCACATCGGCTTCATCGCCGACAGCCAGGAAGCCGTGGACGCCGCCTACGCCGAAGCCATGGCCGCCGGCGCCACCGACAACGGCGCCCCGGGCCCGCGCCTGCACTACGACCCGCGCTACTACGCCGCCAACGTGCTCGACCCGGACGGCTACAGCCTGGAGTTCGTGTACAAAAGCTGGCAGCACTGAACGGAGTCGAGCCGCTTGAGCATCAAAGCCCCGGCATGCCGACGTAACCTGGCAGGGCCTTGATGCGCTCGATCCAGGCGCGGATCGCCGGGTACGACTCCAGCGAGACACCCCCTTCCCAACCCAGGGCGATGTACGGAAACACCGCGCACTCGGCAATGGTCGGGCGGCCCATGGCGAGCCATTGATGATCGCTCAGGTGTTGTTCGATCAACGGCAGCACCCGCGCGCTCACCGCCAGGGCATCCTCCTTGTCCAACGGATAGCTGAACTTATCGATCAGCCGCGCCACGTTGGGGCCGGCGTGGATCTCATTGGCGGCGGTGGACAGCCACTGCATCACCTCGCCCTGGTGGGCGGCGCTGTCCGGCCACCACTGGTGGCCGCCGTAGCGGCGGGCCAGATAGACCAGGATTGCCTGGGAATCGCGCAGCACGACCTCGCCGTCTTCCAGCACCGGTACCTGCGCCCAGGGGTTCAGATCGATGAACGGCGATTGTTTGTGTTCGCCGGCGGCCAGATCCACCGGCTTCAGTTCCATATCCAGGCCCACCAGGGCGGCGAACAAACGGACCTTGTAGGCGTTACCGGACAGTTCCATATCGTAGAGTTTCATGGCGAGTCTCCTTAGTCGGTTTCGGGCAGCAGCTGGTTGAACTCCAGCACGTTGCGGTCCGGATCGCGGATAAACAGTGTGATGCGGCGCGGGCCCAGGCGGTGGATGCCCTCGGTGATCTGGATGCCCGCCTGATCCAGCCAGTCCTTCAGGGCGTAGAGGTCATCCACCACGAACGCCGGGTGGGTGACGCCGGGCAACTTCACCTGCTCGTCCAGCAGCACGTTGCGGCCATGGGGCAGGCGCGTGCCGTTGAAGATCAGATTGATGCGCACGCCGTCCGGCGTTTCCATTTCGTTCGCCTCGAACCGCTCGAAACGGCGCACCTCCGTGAACCCGAGCTGCTCATAGAACGCCACCGCCTCCTGGCGGTCGCTGACGCGGATGCCCACGTGGTCGTACTCGCGAATGGGTGACGGTTGTTTCATCACTGGCTCCTTCTGTAAAAACAGGGAACGCCAGTAAACGCGGATCGCCGAATTCAATAAATGGCGCAAACCTGCTAGCTTTATTCAGTTTTTCGCAAAGATGGAGCCGCGCGCCCCCGATGGACAAACTCAAAGCCATGAGCACCTTCGTCGCCATCGTCGACCAGGGCAGCCTCTCCGCCGCCGGCGACAAGCTGGACCGCTCCCCCGCCGCCATCGTCCGCACCCTGGCCGGCCTGGAACGCCACCTGGGCGTGCGCCTGCTCAACCGCAGCACCCGTCGCCTCGCCCTCACCGACGAAGGCCGAGACTACCTGCAGCACTGCCGCCAGATCCTCGCCGACATCCAAGGCGCCGAAGCCCGCCTGGACAGCCGCCGCACCGAACCCGCCGGCACGCTATCGATTACCGCGCCGGTGATGTTCGGCCACCTGCACCTCACGCCCCTGCTCAACCAGTGGCTCAAGCAGCACCCGCACATGCGCGCCGACCTCACCCTCCTCGACCGCGTCACCGACCTGCTCGAAGAAGGCTTCGACCTGGCCCTGCGCATCGGCCACCTGGCCGACAGCAGCCTGATCGCCCGCCCCCTCGGCCACACCGGCTACGTGCTCTGCGCCAGCCCCGAGCTCCTCGAACAACGCGGCCAGCCAAACCACCCCCAGGACCTCGCCGACTGGCCCACCGTCTGCTTCGCCCCCGCCGGCAGCACCTGGCACTTCCAGGTTGACGGCAAACCCTGGCCGCAACGCATCGACCCGCTAATACGCGCCAACCAGGCCGACACCCAACTCGCCGCCGCCCGCGACGGCCTCGGCCTGTGCCGCGTGCTCAGCTACCAGGCCCAACAGGACTTCGAACGCGGCACCCTGGTGCCCCTGCTTAGCGACTACAACCCGCCGCCGATGCCCGTGCAGTTCGTGTTCCCGCACAGCCGGCTGCTGTCGCCGCGGGTGCGGCATTTTATGGAGGCGGTGGAGGGGCCGTTGAGGAAGAGGTTGGCGGGCGCGGCCGGCGAAGGGGACTAGCGGTAAAGAGATTCGATTTTGAATCGGCTCAGACCGTGAGCTGATTAGCGCGCGGATTCGGCTCATCGATCGCCGAACAAGGAAGATACCCAAGTTGGGTTTCCAACTACCCAAAATGGGTATTTAGAAGAATCGGCGGCAGCGCCTAAGCGCTCTCGCGCTCATTCCAGGGACGAATAGCCGCCAGCGTCTCCGCCAGCTCACGCTCCGCCACCTCGGTATCGTGCTCCACCTGCGCCCGCAGCCAATAGCCACGGGACAGCCCGAAGAAACGACACAGGCGCAGATCGGTATCCGCGGTGATAGCGCGCTTACCGGCGACGATATCGCCGATGCGCTGCGCGGGCACGCCGATCTCTTTAGCAAGGCGATATTTGGTGATACCCAGAGGCTTGAGGAATTCCTCGAGAAGCAGCTCACCGGGCGTCACGGGTGCAATACGAGTCATGATGCCCTCCTAGTGGTAGTCCACGATCTCAACGTCCGCAGCCCCAGCGGCGGTCCACCGGAAACAGAGGCGGAACTGATCGTTCACTCTGATACTGTGCTGCCTCTTTCGGTTTCCTTTCAGGGCTTCCAGGCGATTTCCCGGCGGCACTCACAGATCATCCAACCGCTCGGCAATTTGCAACTGCCGAAGCTTACGCAGCGCGACGCGCTCGATGGCAACGAAACGTCGGACGCGCCTGCCGCTCGCCAGCGCTTCCGTGTCCTGGCATTTGAACGAACTGATCATTAGCAAATGCTAACGCATGACGTTATTAACGTAAAGCGTTATCATCAGGCGAACAATCACACCCCGAAATGTCCCAAGATGAGAGCACTGAGCGAATGGGATCCGGCTTCGGGATGGACTACGCCGGCAGCTCCGTGACCACCTCGGTGCGCACGGAATTGGCGATAAAACACTCGCTGTGGGCCTGGTCGTGCATCTTCTCGATCTGCGCGCGGCTTGGCCGGCGCTCGCCGGAGAAGCGGACGTCCGGGCGCAGCACCACGCGGGTGATCGCCAGCTTGCCGTGCTCGTTATCCGCCATGGTGCCCACCGCCTGATCGGTATAGCTGTCCACCACGTAGCGGCGCTTGGCGGCGATGCCCAGGAACACCAACATGTGGCAACTGGACAGCGCCGCCACGAACGCCTCCTCCGGGTCCACGTTCTCCGCCACGGAATGCGGCAACGGCACGATGTGCGGCGACGCCGACGCCGGCACCACCACGCCGCCGTCGAACGCCCACTCGTGGGCGCGGCTGTAGCAGTTATCGCTGAAGGCTTCGTCGGACTGGCGCTGCCAGCGGATCGTGGCTTGGTAATCGGCCATGGGAGACTCCCGGAATCAGTACCGGCGCTGCTCGCGCACCTCGTAGTGCTGGGCATGGCTGTCCCAGTGCGCCAGCACCTCCCGGGCCTTGTCCGGCACGTAAGACACCGTGACGTCCTCACCCACGAACGCCTTAATCGCGTCCAGAGAATCGAACTCCATCAGCGTGATGAACTCCACCTCATCGGCGTGCTCACGGCGCAACAACTGGATACCGCGATAGCCGGGCACCTGCTTGGCTTCGATGCCGGGGAAAATTTCTTCCTTGAGCAGCGCTTCGTAGCGGTCGGCGTTGGCGTGGGTGGTCCAGCCGTGCCAGATGCGTTTGATCATGATGCTTTCCTCAACCGGGGGCCCGACGGAATCATTATGGCTCCACGGTGCTGGCTGACAAGAGACGAAGCACCTCCTCCAGACGGGCCACCGCCGCCGCCCGTTTCTCCAGAGTCATCGCGTTGATATTACGAAGTTTCCACTGCACAGCGGGCAGCGATTCGGCTTTCGGTACCGGACATCGTCGCCAATCAGGCTCGCCGCGTTTGAAGGAAAGGAGGAACTCAATGTCTGCATCGGTAAGGTGGGCAGCCAGGGCTTTGAGCAAGGCATCGCCAACGGCTTGCAGCGTTTCGAGGGAGACGGCCTCCCGGCTCATGCCGGCGAACTCATCGGCGTGCACCTGATCCAGGGCCTTCCAGCGCGGAGCGAGCAGCTCCGCCATCGGCCGGGGGTGGCTCATCAGATAGACCAGAAACCCCTCAAAAAGCGGCCGGTCTATGCCCTCGTTTTCCAGTAACAGGTGAACATCGAAAAGATCACGGGGATGCTGACGATCCAGGGCCGCACACAGCTTGCCGCCATACAGATCCGGCAGCGCCAGCACCGACGCCGATGCGAAGCCGAACTGATCTTCCACGGCCTCGCTGACGTCACGCTTTTCCGGGGCGTGCAACGAGCCACGAACAACCGGGTTCACCTCCACTTTGACCTGAACCCGCCCCTGGCGAACGATCAGCTTGAGATCGTCATCCCCTCGGTTGTGTTGGAGGCAGCTAACCCCGGGCAGCTGCGTCTTGATGCGCCCTTGTATCCGGGTCAGGGCCTCCCGGGAGCGTCCCAGAGCGTCGGCACGCCCGTGGTCCGGCAGGTACGCCAAATCAATGTCCACGGACAGCCGCGGCATATCGCGCACGAAGAGATTAATGGCCGTGCCACCCTTCAGGGCAAAGTCTTTTTCTTCCGCCACGAGCGGCAGCACCCGCAGCAGCAGCCGCACCTGATCCGCATAGCGTGCATCAAACGTCATCCCCCCACTCCCTGGGTACCGTTATCTGAAAGTCCCTGTCCAGCCGACCGCGCGGATACAATTGACGCTTACCCGCGCCCAGATCGATACGCCCCGTGTCCAGACGCCGATACCAGGCATGACCATAATGACGGGCCAGCAACAGGAAAGCCCGCTTCACTTTGACCGAGCGACAGGCCTCCAGCAATACCTGCAAACGCCGGGGGCGCAGCGTCACCAGCCCGCCGAACGTCTCCGACACCAGGCTGCCAAAGAACGCCTCACCGGACAGCGCATAAAACCACTCCAACACCGCGCGCTCCGGCGTCGCTACCTGGATATCGAAATCCCGCCCCGGCGGCGTATAAGGCTGGATACTGTCCGCAGGCGCCCGGTCGAACAAGGCGTACTGCTGATAATTCACCCTCGCCCCCCAGTCGTACCCGGCGAACCAGCGCGGCAGCCGCCGGCCGGGCTCGCCCCAAAGAGTGAGCGTTTCCTCACCAAAGCGCAGGAAATGGCTGCCTTCGCTGAGCTCCAGCGCCGAGAACCCGCCCAACCAGAAGGCCGGCCCTTCGCCGAGCGGCTGCTGCAACCCGTACAGTCCGCCCTGCCAATTCACCTTGTCGCCGGCCCGCCGGTAGGCGCCGTGCCCCACGCGAGCCAGCCAACCCTCCCGCGCCCAACGCCCGGCGGCCACGCTGGAGACACCATGAGCCGTCAGCCAGGGCTGGGAGAGGACCGCGCCGGCGGGCCATTGCTGGAGGAGCTGGTTTACATTTTTCACTGATATAAGCCCATGAAGAACATATCAAGCCATAATTTAAACCATCGACGGTTTAATTTATAGCCAAAAATATACTATAAATGCACATATCGATCTATTTTTTAAACTAACCGCAGGGATTTGACGAAAGATGCAGAGGAACGCCCCGCTCTGCCCCGTTCAATACCCAGCCCACAAAGCGGTCTCGGCGGCTTTCGCCACCTCTACCAACTGAGCATTAAAACGCCTGGCATCCTTAGCGTAGTGCGCGCTCCGGTGACAGCTCGGGCACAGAGCGATCAGGATGATCGGGCTCGACGTCAGCCACACGATGAAGGCGGTGACACTAAGATAGGGCCTTGTGAAGAGGAGAACGGTGGCCGGCCAAGTGCAAGCCTCATCCGTAGTTACAAACTCAAGAGCCGGCGCTCACGCACCCGCCTTTCCACAAATAAAATCAGACCAGGATGAGAGTGCTATTAACCGTGGAACAATCACCTTTCCCATCGATTAAACTCTGAGGGAAGCATAGACATGAAGTTCGGCAAAGAGCATTCATATAAATCATAGGTTAACTGAAGCTGACGGACGATAGCTGAAAGGCGCCTTGGGGATCCAGGACCTTTTCCTCCAGCGCCACGCTTAAGCGACCCTGCCTCACGATCGTAATACATATTATATGCCGCATTAATAATAGTCTTCGAAGCGAATATCTCCTGGTACGCACCAAGCTGTTCTGCAATATCGGTCCGGCGGCCTTTCCCTGATGTTATCAACAATACTTTCGCCTTTTCACCGTGCAATTCGACAGCGAGCCATGGAGTGCGAACAGCGTGACGATAGTACCTCCTGAACTTGAAATCAGAGTCAAGCACATAAGATGATTTCTCCAGAGGCCGCCGCCTTCCCGCATCGTCTCTGGGACATAAAAAATCGAAATAGTAAAGAGAAAGCCAGGTCCAAAGCCCGCTATCCAGTGAAATTGCAAATGCGTTTGCGGGCTCAAGCACCTGGCTCAAGTACTCACCGAATTCATACGCATCACGGAATGGCCGGGCCTCTATCGAAATCCGAGTATCAAAAGGCTCAGAAAACTGTCCATCATCAAGAAGATTCAGTGGCGGCGGGGCTTCCGGATCGCTCGTTAAAAGATCAAGGTAATCTGAGAACTCCTTGACGCCTGCTTCATTAAGAGTGCGAAGCACATCCATATATCCTCCCCGTTTTTACTTATCTAGAATTGCCTTGGCAGAGCTCACAAACCTCTTCTTTTCACAAAATCGATCAACAAGCTGTTCCACAGCACCCTTCTTTTCTTCTTTATCGAGATCGTGATCAAAATCAGCACCCAGATTAAGTCTGAACCATTCCTTCCACTTCTCGACCCAACCATCTTCCTCATTTTCGTCACTGTACAACAGGAACGCGATCTCTCTTATAACATGTGGGAATATAGCCGCCTTCAGCAAAGGGTCGTTAATAACCCTGTCTTTAAAGTCAGGGATAGCGTTACTGACATTTAATATCGGCTCTGCGCCCTCGTCCTCTGCCAACACCCATAGCTGCTCACCCAGATCTTTGGACACAAGTGGCAGCAGGGGTTTGCGATTATTATCGTCATTTTCATTCTTGGGCCTGACTTTATCAGCAAGTGCGGCTATCCTAGCTACGCCGTCTGACTCATCGACAACTTTCACTCTGAACAGAACATTGGCTCCGGAATCCAACTCCGACAAGGACAAATCAGCAGGGGGTGTTATCCGGTTGGCCGCGCCGAAGTCGAAACGCTTGCAAGACGTTTTCACATAGGCCTCAACGTAGACCTTATGATTCTGTGCGATTTGCAAATCTTCAGGAATGCGAAGATCCGCGTTAAACGATAGCGGCTTGCCGCCTGAAGTCTCCACGAGCGTTATATTCAACCCTTCATGGCGTAACTTGCGACGCCCGGTATGGTTAATTCTATGACTCATGAGGACCTCATTGCGGAAACGAACAAATCGCGATTGGTGTCGAACCCCGTCACCACCACCTTAAAGTCTGAAGCACCAGCCTCAATGACGAAGCTATTGGCAGATTGGACAGAACAAGTTGCGCCTTCAGGTTTTATTTTTATTGCCCTCTTTCTCAAATCGAAGTCCATCTCACTGAACTTTGATAGAGGGCTTCCCCTCATTACGTCATAAGCAATTTTCACTTTTAAAACCAGGACACCATCTTCACGTAAGTGTTGCCCTGTACCACATATAGAAAACCCATCGCCGTGCCGACTAACCCGGTATGATTTGGCTCTCGGAGGAGGAATATTGTCGGGCTTTCCAGTATTATCCCTTCCTCGCCCTTCTGCTTTCTTGCTCTTCTCTTCCCCTTCAAGAGAGAAAAGGTCTAAAAGAGCATTTTCATCCCGATGTTCAAGCGCACCGAACAAAAAATTATACAGCTCCTGCGGAGCTCGACGTACTTCCTTAAGTTTTTCTGACACCGATTTCCAGTTCCGGGAGGCTTTTTCTGCCGTACCAGACCAGGTTGTATGAGCCGGGTTCTCCGCATCACCGAGAAAATCAGAAATAGATGCATCATCAGCCACCATAGCTGCAAAAACGCCAGGTCCTCTGAAGTGCTTTTTCTCAGCGGTAAGTACTATTGCATCGCGAACAAACAAAGCTCCTCCAAGCCCATCCGATGCCTTTTTCATATAAAGACTGAAATGAGTAAAGAATTCATCACCTTTCTTATTCTTCAGCAAAACGGGCCATTTCAGGTCAACGAGAGCGCCACCATTTAATTTATTTCTGATTTCGTCGCCTTCCTCTTTCGAGATTGCACGCTCAAAGCCCTCTCGCATCGAGCGGCTGGTCAGATCCAACCCGACCGTGCTTGCCGCCTGAACCTCTTTCATCTCCTTTACAAAGCTTATCATCTGCTCGGAGAAGTTATTGCCTCCATGCAGTTTTGCATACTTATAAAAACTGGAGGAATCCACCAACTTATCATTGATCTCTACCGCCAGCTTTTCGAAAAGAATTGGGAAAAAGTAATTATTTATAAGCGCATCCAATAATTTCTTTTCGTCCACCCCCTCAATAAGATAGGGAATCACTATCGACAGGCCGCTTTTTTCCGCTCTTTCCACACCAAAAAATTCGCAGAATCGCCCGATCTCTTGGCGATCAACTACCGGAATTTGCAAGTCTCCATTTTCTGCAACTTTCTGAGAACAAAAGCCATGTGACTCATAGCGGTCGCCATCAATAGAATGGTTCAACAATACCGCCTGCCCCATGAGAAGCGGACCAGAATGCCCGCCCTCTTGTTTGGTGACCCCGAAGAAAGTCCGGATACCGGATACGCCGGAAAACACAAGCTTACCCAGGCCCCAACGACCCAGGTTCCGACCTCCTTTATGAGAGACACCTATGCGTCGCCAAAAGTCACAAAAGGGGTTCTCATCGTGCCGGTCGATGCTGCCCGTCAGACCGCTGGTACCGTAATCCTCGATCAGCAGGACCCTTACAGGCCTTGCGTTGAAGACATCACTGTCGAGCTTCGAGGCGTCCAAATGCTTTCCAAGCTCATCTTTTTTCAAATACTCATGAAGATCGGAAATCTGGTTTTCTTCAAATTCTAATATTCTAATTTTTATAAAAACCTTGCTTTCATTATCTGACTTCGCATCCAGCGAGTTCTGTACAGCCTCACGTATCAAAGCATCAACCAGTTTTACGTCGTCATTGTTAAACTGGTCTCTTTGAGTTGGAGGCTTATCCATATCTCCGCCTCTCAGCTTTGTAAAACAAAGATCCATATCTCCCCCTGTAAAGCTAAGCCATTTTTTCTCCAATATCGCCGTATTTGGATCCCGACTGGATAAAGGCAGTCGTACGCCCCAAAACATCGTCGATAGATAGCCGGTTAACCCCTTTTATCGCACATTCCCATATTACGAGAACTCGCCATCCCGACTCTATCAGCGCTTCCATTTTACGCTGATCCCGCAGCCTGTTACCTTCTAACTTTTCCCTCCAGAACTGACGGTTTGTCTTTGGCCACTTAAATAACGAGCAATTATGATTGTGCCAGAAGCAGCCATTGACAAAGATTACACAACGATATCGAGGAAACACAAGGTCGGGCTTCCCGGGCAATTTCTTGTCGTGTAGTCGGTACCTGAATCCGCGAGCATGCAAAGCCCGACGCACCAGCATCTCGGGCTTGGTATTCTTGGGCCCGATCCTGCGCATGTTCAGCTTTCTCTGCTTTTCGGTCAGAACATCCATATTCTTCAACCAGACATCAAACGCCGGGCAAGACTCCGGATCTCATACAATGGCATTCCAGGTTTAAGTGTCAGAGCCCCAAACCCGAAAGAAGATTGGTAGTCATCCCTGAACAATCGGTCCGGTATACCTGATGCGCGGTAGCTAGTGGTGTCACCCGCACTCGGTATGTACGGGGAAATCAAGAAAGCGTTTTTCGTAACCGATACAATTCCCCCGGAAAGATCCGTCCGGACCAGTGCGTCTCTATAAGTATGAATGGAGCTGATCGCATCCCCCAGACCGGCATCGATGCGGTATTTTGCGTCCAATACGGTCAGACCGACGCTCTTATCTGTATCCAAAGTCCCGATCGTGATGTCGGGTGCCATCGTTCGAGAATAAGAGCCCACGCCA
>Ga0310343_10000338_pt1 | contig 22187 bp, 21 predicted proteins | sample HC15DNA2025_MG_FD_203519 | JGI IMG/M metagenome (GOLD analysis project Ga0310343, IMG submission 203519) | Marine microbial communities from station ALOHA, North Pacific Subtropical Gyre - HC15-DNA-20-25_MG | ecosystem: Environmental > Aquatic > Marine > Oceanic | place: Pacific Ocean: North...
TTGTTCTTATAATTGCTGCAATTATAGGTCCAACTGTTGCTCCATATGAAAGAGATATTGGAGATGTTAGAGCAAGGCATAATTCGCCTGGAATTGTTGATATTAAATTTCCTACTAAACCAAAAGGTGGAATAGACTTAACTGATTCAAGTATTGCTGCAGGGTCAACTTTCGTTGTTTCATATGAATTACCGACTGATAACAGAATGTTTGACATAAATGGTAATGGTTATCTCCAAGATGAAATATCTTGGAATGAAGATACTCCAAGTGCTCCCGATATATTATTCAATAATGTTGTTCAAGAAGAAGAATTACTAACATTTGAAGTAACGACTAATGAAGATTTATTTGAAGGTCAAAATGACATTATATTTTTGGATCTTCAAGTAATAAGAGTAGATACAAAAAGATTAAGTAGTTGGCCTGATGGATATCATCTAATGGGAAATGATCATGTTGGACGAGATGTTTTCAGTAGACTGCTTCATGGGGCTCAAATATCTATGATGGTTGTAGGTGTTTCTTTACTAGGAGGAATGACTATAGGTGTTGCTCTGGGTCTTATCTCTGGATATACAGCAACTAGATATGAACCAAATATTGGATTCGATATGACAATTAAAGGAAAGAAAAAAAGAATTGCAATTTTAAGTCCCTGGCTGATTGATGAGGCAATTACTAGATTTGTAGATATTTGGAATGCATTGCCATTTCTAATGGTTGCACTGGTAGTGACTCTAATATTTGGAAGAGGATTAACTGTTTTGATGGCCGTATTAGCTTTAATTGCTTGGGCAGGTTTCGTAAGGGTTATTAGGGCCCAAACCTTAATTATTCGTGAATTAGATTTTGTAGCAAGTGCCAAGATAAATGGTGCTACTACATTTAGAATTCTTTATAGACATATTTTACCAGGTGTGTTAAACACAGCTGTTGTTGTCGCTACATTAAATACAAGTGCTCTTATTTTGGCTGAGTCAGTACTAAGTTTCGTAGGTGCTGGTATACAACCACCTACCCCTGCTTGGGGAGTTATGACAAATGAGGGTAGAGATTATTTAGCTATTGCTCCTCATCAAGTTATGGTTCCGGGAGGAGCTATATTTTTTGTAGTTCTTGCTCTAAACTTTCTTGGAGATTGGCTAAGAGATAGATTGGATCCAAGATTAAGGCAGGTAGACTAAGGGGTTTTTATGTATAAGTTTCTAATAACAGGTTTATTGGCATTTTTTATAGCATGTGGAGGCGAAGAGTATGTTTCATATACAAACATCGTGCAGACGCAAACAGCAGAAAATATGCTTGGTAATGCAACTGCAACTGCTGTTGCCGAAGTAACGGAATGTACAGCTCAACAAGGTATTATATATGACACTCTTTCCGAAGAAGAAAAAATCAAATGGGTTAATGAATGTGAAAATTCATTCACTGCAGCAGCACAATCTGTAGGAAAAGATGCAGCAGCTTCTGCTCAAGCAGTTGCTATGTCATTAACGGCTACAGCTGAAGCTGGTGGAGAAGCGGAGTGTATAGGTTCTACATGTGAGGTTGAGGAAGAAAAAATTGTACTAGAAATGCCTGAAGGTCCTATATTAGATGGTGTGGTTGAAATAAGTATTGGTCAAGGAGGGGTAATGGACCCTCAAACAATAAAAGTTAAGTCTGGAACTACAGTTAATTGGCTAAATCCTAAGGGTGCAGCAAGCTCATCGACCTCTGATGCTGGTCAAGCTGATGACTGGGATTCAGGAGCATTCAATAAGGGGCCATTTGACAAAAATCCTGAACAATGGACTTATGGTAGAGAATTCAATATACCAGGATGTTTCAGCTATAGATCATTATTTAGTGGAGATGCTGATACTGGAAATTTTGGAGTGGTTTGTGTAGTTGAGTAAAGTTATCCGCCTCCAACAGGTCTAACGACTTCAACTTTATCATTTTCTTTAATATATGTGGTCTTATATTCATTTTTGAGAATTATCTTCATATTAACAGCAACTGCTACCATTTTATTTTCTAAATTTTCAGATCTTAAGAATTCAATTATAGAAATCGTGCTTTCTAGTTCAGTTTTTTTCCCATTAAGGATTATATTTATCATTCTTATTTTCTAATTGATCTATAGTTTTATTAATATTCTTAGAATAAGCAATTGCGCTAATAACAGCAATCCCAGAAGCACCTGATTTATGGACTAAGTCTACATTATTTTCATCAATACCACCAATTGCAATTACAGGTTTTGATGATAATTTTATAAGTTTTTTAAAATTATCAATACCTAAATAATTTCCTTCAGGATGACTGTTTGACTTAAATAAGGTTCCAAGAATATATGAATCAATATTTTTATCCATATTTGATTCATATATGTCGTCCTCATTATGAACAGACTTAGAAACCCACTTAACATTTGTTAATTGTTTTATTTCTTTTCCAGAAATATTATTTTGAGAACTTATATGAAATCCAAAAGGTTTAATTTTTTTTGAAATTTCAATATCTTCATTCATGATAATTTTAGTATCTATTCTATCTATTTTTTTTGCAATTATTTTACTTATTTTTTCTTTATCTACACTAGAGGAGTTTTTATATCTTAATTGAATATACTTTACTCCATTTATTGATGCCGAATATATATTTTCAATGAATTCTTTTTCATTATAAAATTTATTTATATCAGTTACATAAATAAGCATTATAACTATTTGCGACTAATATTCTTCGTTGGGCTACTAGGATTGGCCTGTTTAGAAACAGGGATTCTTCCAGATAGAAAAGCTTTTCTTCCAGCCTCTACTCCAAGCTTAAATGCCTCTGCCATTTGTTTAGGGTTTTTAGCTCCAGCAATAGCTGAATTCACAAGAACTGCATCAGCACCATTTTCCATTACCAGAGATGCTTCAGAAGGTACTCCTAAGCCGGCATCTACTATAACTGGAATATTGGATTGTTCAATTATAATATTTATTTCTTCTAAAGCTAAAACTCCATTTCCAGAACCTATAGGAGAACCAAGTGGCATAACTGTTGCGCATCCTATATCTTCTAATCTCTTGGCAAGAACTGGATCTGGAGAAATATAAGGTAAAACTATGAAATTTTGATTAACTAGTTTTTCACAAGCCTCTAAGGTTCCAATTGGATCAGGAAGAAGATATTTTGGATCAGGTATAACTTCAATTTTTATCCAATTTGAACCAGTAACTTCTCTTGCTAAATTCGCAGTATAAATTGCTTCTTCAGCTGTCTTACTACCTGCAGTATTTGGAAGGATATTATACTTATCCCAATCAATAACTTCTAGCAAATTTTTCTCATTTAAATTTTCAAAGTCTATTCTTCTAATTGCAACTGTAATCATTTCTGTTCCTGAAGAAATAATTGAATTCTCTAGATCTTCAGAATTTTTATGTTTTCCTGTGCCTGTTATTAGTCTAGATTTGAATTTTTTTCCTGCAATTTCTAGCTCATCCATATTTTTATACTCTAAATATAGTTTAAAATAATTTTAATCATAAAAGATATCCACTACAATTATAAGGAAAAGTTTTGAATATAAAAATAGATAACGAGACAGACTCTCCAAAGATATCAGCTGCTCTATTTGATTTAGATGGAACAATTCTAAATAGTCAAGAAATAATTCCTGATGACATCAGTCAAAGAATAAAACATATTTCTAATTTTATTCCAACCAGTTTGATTTCGGGAAGAATTTTTTCTTCAGTCTATGATTATTCCAAAGAACTTGAACTTTCTTCCCCTCAGATTTCTGATAATGGTGCATTGATTTTTAACCCTATAAACAAAGAAATAATTTTTAGTAGATCTATTGATTGTGAAGTGGCAAGAGATGTTTTTAACTTATTAGACAATAATGATTTCTATTATTTTGCAAGTTCTCAAGGTGAACAAATTAATAATAATTCAAAAGATAAAAACTTTGAGAATGTTAATATTATTACATGCTTATATGATGATATTTATAAATTTATTTCTTCAAATTCATTAATTAATCTTTCAAAAATTAGCTTGATACCATCATCGGGTAGTAGTAATGAGAAATATCTTAGTTTTATGCCAAAAAATATTAATAAAGGGATAGCTATAGAAGAATATTCTTCCTATTTAGGCATAAATAAATCTAAAATATTTGCAATAGGTGACGGCTTAAATGATATTGAAATGTTGAATAAAGTAGGTATTTCAGTAGCTATGGGAAATTCTGACAAAGAAGTTTATAAAGCTTCTAAATTTTATACTAAAAGTTTTGATGAAAATGGTACTATTCTTGCTTTAGATTGGATTATAGAAGGATTAAATTAATTTCTTAAGGCTTTATAACTTGCCTCAAGTACTTCTTTCCAGATTTTGATTTCATTCGTTACAGTTAGCATTAATTTTTTATCTCCAAAATCTGAACTTAAGAATTTTTTATTTCTTTTGGATAAAGTTTTCTTAATGCTAGTATGATTTAATTCTGATAGAGCATTAATTAGGCTAATTTTAATTAACCTGGCCATATCTTCAGGACCTTTTGCAGCACCAAGTGGTGGCTCAGGAATTATAGAATCAATAATATAATTATTTAAACAATCACTTGAACTTAGAAATTCCATTTTTTGATCCTTATTATTTGGTATAAAAATTGCATTTTGAAGCATATAAACCTTGTCACCTAGAAAAAAAGGAATAGAAGCTTCAGAAGTCGCCTCTCCTGTTATTACACTAATTATTTTTTCCTCATGTGAGGACATCTTGAATATGAATTTTGAAATTGCATTTCCTATTCCTTCCAGTTCATTATCATATGATATGTCTAGTCCGTTATTATCTATAAAAAATACAATAGGAATGTTAAAATCTTTTGATATTTCTATAAACTTTTCCATCCTAATAAAATCATTGATAGTCATCTTTCCATTTTCTTTGGGAGATGATCTATCATAGCTTTGTGCAATGATAACTACTGGTTGAGATGCTATCTTTCCTAAACCTGTTATTACTGAATCTTTTTTGTTTTTATAACCTAATTCAATATAGTCATCGAATACCTTATTAATATAACTTGAAGAGCTAGGAGTCCCTTTGCTCAAGTTTTTAGATTGCTTTTTTACTTTTTTAATCGAGCTTATAGTGGGTACAGATATATCTATTTTTTTAGGGATTTTATAATCAACTAATAAATTTTCTAAAATTGTAGATAATTCTATCTTTAATTTATTTCTTGATACTACTTTATCTATTAATCCTTTTTCATAAAAAGATTCAGCTGATATATCGATATTTTTTGAATCTTCTGATTTATTAATTAATTCATCAAGTTGAAATAGTCCCAAAATTGCTCCTGGTTCTGCAATTTTCACATCTGCCCTTGAAGCAAAAGAACTAAAAACTTGTCCGCCAGATGGATTGGAAAATAAACAAATATGAGGTAAGCTCTTACTCTTAATTTCTTTTGTTGAAATTACTGTTTTTATCATTTGAACTAAAGAATATATTCCTTCTTGTACTCTTTTCCCACCACTAGAAATTATAGATACAACAGGAAGATTCTTTCTGTATGCAAAATTAAATGCTTTAGAAATTTTTTCACCAACAATAAGGCCCATAGATCCTCCAAGGAATCCAAAATCTAGAATTATCACTACAGTCTTAATGCCTCCGATGTTGCAAGTCCCAGATATTGCAGCTTCTTCTAGTCCTGTACGTTCTCTAGATTTACGAACATTATTTTTATAGGATTCGTCAAAACTTAGATTTTCTGGTCTCTTCATAGAAATATTTTTATTAAACTCTCTAAAAGTTCCGAAATCAGATATTATTTCTATTCTTTTACTGGAATCTATAGAATAATGAAAATTACAAAAAGGACACACATCATATTTCAAGTAAAAATCTGTTTTGTTTATAATTTCTGGACAATTCAAGCAATTACTTAAATTTTCTCCTAATTCTATACTTTGATCTGTATTATTCATTACACTAATATTTTTCTAGGCTTACCAGCTTCTCCTGGTCCCACTATACCATTATCTTCAAGTTCATCCATCAATCTAGCTGCTCTTGGATAACCTATTCTTAATCTTCTTTGTAACAGAGATGTTGATAATGTGCTACTCTGAGAGCTTAGTTCTAATGCTTGATCATAAAGAGAATCACCCTTTATTTCTTTATTATTATTTTTACCCTCTAGTTGTAACTTTAACATTTCTAGTTCGTATTTATCATAATAAGAGTTCCACTGGTTAGTAAGGGCTTCTATATCGTCTTCATTTAAGAAAACTCCTTGAATCCTACTCATTTGTGCATTATCTATAGGGCTAAAAAGCATATCTCCTTTGCCTATTAATTTTTCTGCTCCTATACTATCAAGAACAGTTCTAGAGTCTATTTGAGACATCACTGCAAATGATACTCTACTTGGAAAATTAGCCTTAATTAAACCTGTAACTACGTCAACCGATGGCCTTTGGGTTGCAACAACTAAGTGTATGCCTGTAGCTCTTCCTAATTGTGCAAGCCTTACTATTAATCTCTCTATTTCACTACCTGCTTGTAGCATTAAATCGGCCAGCTCATCAATAACTATTAACAAGTTCCACATTTTGTGTGATTTACCCATTTTCTTATTAAAATCTGATATATTTTTCACGCCTACTTTTTCAAGTATTTTGAATCGATTCATCATTTCTGTAACAGTACTACTCAATACTTCAACTGCTTTATCTGTATCAACTATTACTTCCTCTGTATATAAATGGGGTATTTTCCCATAGGGTGTTAATTCTACTCTTTTTGGATCAATCAGTATCATTCTTACTTCTTCAGGGGTCTTTGTAGTAATCATGCCTGCAATAATTGAGTTTATAAAAACTGACTTCCCAGATCCAGTTGAACCTGCAACCAGTAAGTGTGGCATTTTAGCTATATCAATCATTATTGGTTTACCATCCATCCCTTGTCCCAAAGGTGCAGGAAGAGAAAAGCTTTGAGAAATATTCTTTATTCTTTCATCTTCAATAACTTCTTTGAAATCAACAGTATTAGGTGAAATATTTGGGATTTCAATACCCATAATATTCTGAACTCCATCTAAAACAGCCTCAAATCGAATATTTGGTGAGCCAAGTGCCAAGGCTAGATCCTTTTCTCTTCTTAGGACTTGTTCTACTTTGACTCTCTTATTTTCTTTATCATCCATCCATCCAGGTTTCAATTGATACATTGTTACTGATGGACCTGAAGTAAAATTTTCAATAGAAGTGTTTACTCCATGAGCAGATAGAGTACTTTTGATAATCTCAATTGTGTCATTAATTTCATTCTTATCTAACTCTTTTTTTGGGGTAAGCTTTAGAAAATTAGTCTTAATCTTAGGCCAATTAAATTCTCTTATTGAAAATCTATCTAATTCCTTGTCAATATTTGGCCTATCATCGTAAATAATTTCTTTTTTAATTTCAGTAGAAATATCTCGACTAAATAATTTATCCTCTTCTATTTTTGTATCTTCTATCTTAGGGTCATCAATATTTATTTCTCTTATTTTTGTATTTTCTATCTTAGGGTCATCAATATTTACTTCTCTTATTTTTGTATTTTCTATCTTAGGGTTATCAATATTTACTTCTCTTATTTTTGTATCTTTTATCCTAGATCCGATAATTTTTTTTTTAAAAAAAGTTAGGAGATTTTTTCTTAATAAATAAGTAAAAGAAATAATAAAACTTACCAAAATTGAATACAAATTACTTAAAATTCTCAAGTAAAAGTGAGGATAATAAATAATACTGATTATTATTAATGGAGTTGAAAGTCTGAAAATAAAATCAATATAATTTGTAATACTTGCGTTGTATTGATTCCAATAATATGGTTCTTTTGCCAAAAATTCACCATATTTCCCTGACAATGAATAGTCAAAAGAAAAAAATGAACTTGAATCATAATTTATACCACCAAGTGTCACAAAAAATGAAACGTTAATTAGAATAACTGAAGATAATAATTTAATAGAAAATAATTTTTTTGAATTCTTAAATAGAATAAACGACAAAAGAACACTCATTGACACAAGAACTGGTAATAAACCTACCAAATCTCTTACTGAATAAAACAAATTTAAAGAAGCAATTAATAGCGCAGTCAAAAAAATAAAAAAAATAAAATTTTTTTGACTAATTATTTTTATTAATCTTTCTTTAATAATATTGTTTTGATTAACTTCCATATCAAATTACTTCTAGCTAGAATTAATTTTATAAAATTATAGTTTTTATTTGGTATTTTTTATTAAATTTACTTAATACTAATTTATATATTTCTAGATTAAATTGCTCAGTTATTTGAGTCCAGTCTTGGTGAATATTGAAAGAGTTAAAAGTTTTATTTTCTAAAATATAACTTTTTAGATGGCTTGTAATCTTACCCTTATTCGATATATCAAACATATTTATGAACGGTTTATGGGCTAGAGTTTTATTTTTTTTGTTAATGACAAGAATAATTGAAATAATATTTTCTTTGTAGATATTATTTTTTGTTTTACCTATTTCAAAATACTTATCTCTTAAGACTATCTCATCAATAACTTTTGATTTTTTTAGTAATTTAGCTTCATTTTCAGTAACCTCTAAATTATCTCCATTAGATAAGACAAAAATATTATTAGGGTTAACATTTTTATTAATAGCTAATTTTTTATGTGCTTCTAACATATCATTATCCCCATGAACCGGAACAAAAAATTTCGGAGATAATGTTTCAATGACTTTTTCTAAATCATTTTGAGGAGAGTGTCCTGATACATGTAATTTATTATCACTACTATGGAAAATTACATCAGCACCAAGACCTTGTAAATTATGAACAACTTTAAAAACCTTATTTTCATTTCCAGGAATTACTGAAGAGGACATTAGAACAATGTCATTATTATCAATTTGTAGATCATTATATTTCTTTTTTGACATTCTAGATAAGACAGAGAATTCTTCTCCTTGAGAACCTGTAACAAAATATACTAGCTCTCTTTTATCTAATTTTTTCGCTTGATTTTGGTTGATAATGATATTTTCATATTCACTAATTATCTCAAGTTTTTTACTTATACTTAAGTTCTTTTTTAGTGTACTTCCCATGAGTACAACTTTTCTATTATTTTTTTTTGCAGAATTTATTGCAAGTTGTAACCTTGAGATTTGTGAAGCAAAACTACAAATAATAATTTTTTTATTCTTCTTAAATTGAATATCAAAAGTTTTTTCAATTTCTCTTTCTCCAATTTGATCTTCTAAAACCATAGCATTTGTCGAATCAGATAATAGAAGATCACATTTATAGTCAATAAATTCTTTTACCTTTGAAAAATTACTATTTATACCAAATACTGGATCTTCATCAAATCTAAAATCTCCAGTATGAACAAAATTTATATTTTTTGATTGAATAATCAACCCACATGAATCTGGAATAGAGTGAACAACAGGAAACCAAGTTATCTTGAAATTGTCAAATACATATTTTTTATAGAGAGATATGTTTACTAGCTTGTCGTGTTCATTTACTGGTAATTTCTTCTTTATTATTTCACTAGCCATTGGTGGGCAGTATATAGGCACATTTAGGAATCCTAATTTAGACAATGCACCTACATGATCTTCGTGCCCATGAGTTATAAAAATTGCTTGAATTTTCTCTTTAAGATTACTTAAGTATTCGGTATCAGGAAGAATGTAATTAATTTCCTCATCCAGAGAAAACTTAATTCCAGCATCGATTATGAAATTTTTTTTGTCTATTTCGAAAATAAGTAAATTTTTACCAATTTCTCCAAATCCACCTAAGGGTGTTAATTTAATTTTATCCATTATTTGTTATCAAAAATAATTCTAGAAAAACTGTTATTAATAATTCTTATGTTCCAAATAAATACTATTATTTATATAAGTTGATTAATTAGTTAATTTAATTGGCACCTTTTGAGGTTATATAATCAACTGCATCTTGTACAGTTTTTATATTTTCTGCATCTTCATCAGAAATTTCTATAGCGTTATCATCTGTACTAAATTCTTCTTCTAATGCCATAATTAGTTCTACAACATCCAAAGAATCCGCTTCTAAATCCTCTGTGAATGATGAATCAGGATTTACATCCTCTATATCAACACTTAATTTTTCTGCTGTAATTTCTTGAATTTTTTCTAAAATTGAAGCCATTATATCCTCCAAATTGTTAACTGCACATTTATGTTATTGAATAATGATACAAAAGTCTATCTTACCATAGAATTTAATACACCATTTATAAAGCTTTTTGACGAATCTGAGCCAAAAACATTTCCTAGCTTTACTGCCTCATTTACTACAACTCCGACCGGTGTATAAATGTTAGAACTCAATTCTGATATTGCCATTCTTAGTATAGAAAGGTCTGTTTTTGGAATCCTCTCTAAATTACTATCATCTATATGACTTAATATCTTTTGATCTATAGCAGACTTATTATTCATTGAGTATTCCAATAATGATAATGCCATCTTTTTTTTAGATGAATTTAATTTTTTATAGAATCCTAAGTTCTTAATTCTTTCTAGAGGATTTGAATTTGTTATTTCATTCTCGAATAATGATTGAACCACAGCGGCTCTTGCAAGAGTTGTTCCAAATATAGAATCAGTTTTTTCTTCAGCAATAAATTCAGCATCTACACTTAAATTTAGATTATCTTGAATTTTTTCCATTAATTCCTTGATTCTACATAATCAAGTACTTGGCTGTAGTTACTAATATTTTTTACAGTAAGGTCTGAATTGATTCTTTTTACCATTCCTGCGAGCACGTTACCAGGACCAATTTCATAAAAAGTATCTACATTGTTATCTGTCATAAACCCTATTGAGTCATTCCAAAGAACACAGTTTTGTAATTGGTTTTTTAATTCTTCTTTTACTAATTCTTTGCTAGTAATGGGCCTAGCATCAGTGTTAGCAACGATAGGTACAACAGCATCTTGGAAGTTTGTATTATCAATTACATCATTGAGTTCGTTTTGAGCAGACGACATCAATGCAGAATGAAATGCTCCACCTACTGGCAAAGGTATTGCTCTCTTAGCTCCCAATCTTGAAGCTAAATCCATAGCATTTGTTAAGTTTTCTTTCTTTCCAGAAATTATAATTTGATTTGAAGTATTAATATTTGAAAGATAGGTTCCGGTCTGAGAGCAAACTTCTCTAACTGAATTTTCATCAATTCCTATAATAGCTGACATTCCACCAGGTGAATCAGTGCAAGCTTTTTCCATAAGTTCACCTCTAATGGAGACTAGTTTAATGGTATCTTTAATACTGAGTGAGCCTGCGGTTGCTAGAGAGCTATATTCACCTAAACTATGACCTGCAGTATAATTTGGAATTTGTATTGTGCCCATTTCTGATTCGATAGCTCTCCATGCAGCTATTGAAACAGTTGCAATTGATGGTTGAGCGTTTTCTGTTTTGGTAAGTTCTTCTTTAGAACCCTCAAAAATTACATTTGAAAGTTTTCTACCTAATATTTCATCGGCTTCATCAAAAACTTCTCTTGCAGCTTTACTGTTTTTATACAAATCAAGACCCATTCCAGGAGTTTGAGATGCTTGTCCAGGAAAAATGAATGCGACTTTTTCTTTATTCATAAAATTGCTCACTATAAAAATCTATATTAATCTATTGTTTCTATTTTTTTTTATTTTTTCAATAAATTTCACCACAGAATACGATAATTATAAGAATAAATGAATATTGACAGCCAACTTGAAATAAACTTATATAAAAATATAATCTTTATAAATCAAAGATTATATTATGAATATTTTAGGTGTAGACCCAAGTCTTTCAAACACAGGGTATGGGATGCTTAAGTTTAAAAAAAATCAATACTTTCCTATAGAGGGAGGCGTGATAAAAACTAAAAGCACCGATTCTCTTGAAAAAAGACTTTCAATAATATTTGATGAGTTTTCTTTAATTGTTAAGAAATATATACCTGATGCCATAGCAGTTGAAGATTTACATTCAAGACCAAAATTTGCTAAAACTTCCATATTAATGGGTCATGCTAGGGGAGTAATTTTATCTACAGCAGGATTGCACAATATAAAGGTATTTAATTATCAACCTACACAAGCAAAAAATTTAGTTACTGGATCTGGTAGAGCGGATAAAAAACAAATTATGATTTCTGTTTCAAAAATTCTGAATAATGAAAATTTACTTAAGAATGAGCATGTAGCTGATGCATTTTCAATTGCTATCTGTCATTCTATAGTTAGTAAAGCAAAAATAAATTAAATGATAAATTATTTAGAAGGAAATATAATAAAATTTTTATCTGAACCTAAAAGGATAGTGGTTTTAGTAAATGCTATTGGATATGAAATTCACACTCCTGAGTTTCTTACAAATTACTTTATTGAAAACGATATTTCAATAAACTCATCCATAAATCTAGAAATATATTATCACGTTACTGAAAGACAACCTAAACCTCTTCTTGTTGGATTTATTAGTGAAGGGGATAAGGAATTTTTTGAACAATTGATTCAAGTAGAAGGTATAGGTCCAGTGAAAGCTGCTAATTCATTGATATTTCCAATAAACATAATAGCAAAAGCAATAGAATCTGAAGATTATTCTCTTTTAGAACAAATGCCGGGAATTGGTAAAAGAGCAGCTCAAAAAATTGTAGCAACCCTCAAAGGAAAAGTTATAGATAAAGCATCAGATATTTCTTTAACTCCAAATTTGATGCCAGAAAATTCAGTTATCAATGATGCCCTAGAAGTTTTAGTAGATTTGGGTTACAAAGTTTCAGATGCTAGGAATCAAATTAATGAAGTAATAAACGGATTAGAAAATAAAGATGAAGTAAAAGCAGAAAATTTACTCAAAGAAGTTTTTAAGAGGTCTAGATAAGGAATTTTATGAATGACAATTCTAATAATTCTAATAAAGAAATAATTTTTTCTGAGGATATAAATGATAAAAAAGTTGATTCTGCAGAAAAGTTAGAATTTAATTTCTTAAGACCTAAATCCTTTACTGAATATATTGGACAAAATAAAATTATTGAGTCTCTATCTATTGCTGTTGAAGCTTCAAAGAAAAGAGACGAATCATTAGATCATGTATTATTTTATGGTCCTCCAGGATTAGGTAAAACTACTCTTTCATACATTATTTCTAATCAAATTGAATCTAATTTTATTCACACTAGTGGTCCAGCTTTGGAAAAACCAGCTGATGCTGTAGGGTTACTTTCAAATTTGAACTCTAAGGATGTATTATTTATTGATGAAATTCATAGAATCCCTAAAACCGTAGAAGAATATTTATATTCAGCGATGGAGGACTTCAGAGTAGATTTTATTACAGGTTCCGGAGCTTTTGCAAAAACTATAAATTTAAGGCTAGAGAGTTTTACTTTAGTTGGTTCTACAACTAGGCCAGGATTACTAAGCTCTCCTCTTAGAGATAGATTTGGTCTCAGTTATCACTTGGATTATTATAATGAAATTGACTTAAGAAATATTATTCTAAGATCTTCAAATTTATTAGGCTTAGAAATAGATGAAAAATCTTCTATTGAAATTGCAAAAAGATCAAGAGGTACACCAAGAATAGCTAATCGACTTTTGAGAAGAGTTAGGGATTTTGTAGAAGTTAAGAACATTAAAAAAATAAAAACTGATGTAATAAACGACTCTTTAGAAATTGAAGGAGTAGATAACCTAGGTCTAGATAGACTTGATAGAGAATATTTGAAAATTATAGCTAATAACTATGAAGGTGGACCAGTAGGTATTGATGCGATTAGTGCTTCACTGAACGAAGATCAGGCAACATTATCTGATGTTGTTGAGCCCTTCCTCTTAAAGATAGGTTTTATAATCCGTACATCCCAAGGAAGAAAAACAACTAAATTAGCTTATAAACATCTAGGACTTAAGCCTTCAAAACTTCAAGATAAATTTATTTAGTATCTAAGTATTTATTATAATAATCTCTTGAAGAAATATCTGTACTTTCAAAACAAACAGCATCCTCTCTTTTGTTTTCCATCGGATAGTAATTTTTTCTGATTGAGACCACAGTAAATAAGTATTTTTTATACAAATTTATTGCACTTGTATTTGATTTTCTACACTCTAAAAGCATTTTTTTTATACCATTTTCAGAACAATGCCTTAATGATAATAATAGTAATTTCTCTCCAATTCCTTGTCCTCTGAATTTTTCTATAACTCCAATTTGTTCAATATGGGATTCTTGTAAAACTTTCCATATTTTCACATATCCAATTATTATTTCTTGAGAAATAAATTGTTCTTTATCTTTTTTTTCAACTTTACTAAAAATAGAAAATATATTTTTTTTCCTGCGAATCAAATTTTCATATGTGCAAATAAAAATTTTTTTATTTTCTTTACGTATTTCACTGTAAAAATTAGTATTAACTTTATCTATTGGAAATATATTAGACTCTAATTTTGATAATTCTTTAGAATCATTGAGAACTGCGTTTCTAAATTTTATTTTTTCATTAATCATTGAATTAAATCTGATTAAAAATGGTTATGTTTTTATTATTTAATAAGAGTATAATAATCTTTAGTATTTATAAATGCTTGAAGAATGAACCTATTAGTTATACTAAAATAATGTTTTTGAGTCCTAACCTAATTCGTATAATAAAAATACCCTTAAAAAATAATAAATTTGATTTAGTAATTTCTTTCATTTCTATTCTTTTTGCGGCAGCTCTTCAAATGTCCATTCCGTATTATCTGGGATCTTCAATTGATAAATCTTTGGACGCTTCGAGTTCTTCAGAATTGTCTTTGGCCCCTTTTATTGAAATTGGTTTATTAGTATTTTTACTCTCGTTAGCTAGAGGGATTTTTAGTTATTTTCATGTATATCTAGGAGAAAAAATTGGCCAATATTTAGCATTTGACTTAAGAAATTCATATTTCACTAAGCTTCAAAAACTTTCATTCAAATACCATGATACTCAACACACCGGAGACCTAATCACCAAAGGAATCATAGATATTGAAGGAAGTCGAATGTTTGTAAATACTGGCGTTTTAAGGTTGGTTTTTCTTACTGTTTTTATTTTAACTGGTGCATATTTAGTGATTTCAGTTGATTTTGCATTGGGATTACTTTCTTTATCTTTCGTACCTTTTGTAGCATTTTTTTCATCTTATTCAAGAATTGTACTTAGAAAAAATTGGTATCGTTTGCAAGAGCAGTTAGGTGTACTAACAAGAGTTATGGATGAAAATTTATCAGGTGTAAGATTAGTAAGATCATTTATGAAGCAGAAATATGAATTAGAAAAATTTAATCTTGCTTCAGATATAGTCAAAAAAACAACTTTTAAGCAGATAATAATAAGAAGCTTTTCAATATCTTTGAATACTTTTTCTTTCCTAGTATCTATGAGTCTTTTGGTTTATTTTGGATCGGTTGCTGTAATTGAATCAAGAATAACTTTAGGAGAATTGACTTCTTTGATTGCATTTATGAGTATTTTACAAGGTCCTGTCAGGCAAATAGGAATGACTGTAAATTCATTCTCTAGAGCTTCAGCTACCTCCACTAGATTATTTGAAACTTTAGACCAAAATGAAGATATATCTAATCAAGAAGATATTAGCTTTAAGGAACCTGTAAAGCAAATTGAAATAAAAAACCTTTCATTTTCATACGGATCTAAAGAAGTACTAAGTGATATAAATTTTTTCTCAAATCCTAATCATTCGATTGGTATTGTTGGCCCCCCTGGTTCAGGTAAGACAACTCTTTCTAGGCTTTTACCTAGATTTTATCATCCAAATCAAGGTAAGATTTTATTAAATGGTAAAAATATTTCCACACTAAATCTTAATGATCTAAGAAAAGCAGTTAATTTAGTAGATCAAGATAATTTTTTATTTTCTGATACTTTTACTGAAAATATTCGATATGGAGACCCTAATGCAAAGAAAGAAAAAGTTGATTTATCAACAAATAAAGCGCAAATTTCAAGTCATATAGAAACCCTCCCAGAAAAATTTGATACTTTGATTGGCGAAAGAGGTGTTCAACTTTCTGGTGGACAAAGACAAAGGCTTTCTGTGTCACGAACTTTACTTTTTGATTCCAAAGTTGTTATATTTGATGATTCTACTTCTGCAATTGATAGTCAAACAGAAAAAAAAATCAGAGATGAGATGCAATCATTAGGCTCTGGAATTTCTTTGATAGTTGTTGCTCATCGAATTTCCTCAGTTATGAACTTAGATGAAATACTTTATCTTAACAACGGCAGGATAATTGAGAGAGGTACTCACTCTGAATTAATAAAACTCAAGGGTAGATACTGCGAATTATATAATATGCAAATTAATCCAGAAAAGGTTATTAACTAATGGTTTCATTATCTGATGATGACGTAAAATCAAGAGCGTTTGATTACAACATAATCAAACGCTTTTTACCATATGTGCTCATATATAAAAAAGATGTTTTTTTAGGATTTATGTTTATTATTTTACTAACTATATCTTCTTTACTTCTTCCTTTAGTAATTAAGAATATTATCGATCAATCAGGTTGTTTAATAGGCTCTAATTGTGATTCTATTGAAGATGCTAAATCATCTATATTAGTTGGTTTATTTCAGTACTTAGGTTTGTCTATTTTAGTTGTAATTTCAATATTTATGTCAGATTCTATAATTGAGAAAGTTGGAGAAAATATACTTCTTGATCTAAGAAGAAAAATGTTTATGCATCTTCAAGATGTTTCTATTTCTTTTATGGACAAAACTGATGTAGGGCGACTTATGTCTCGATTACAAGGAGATGTCGCAGCAATGCAAGAAGCTTTACAAATGTCAGTATTTGCAATTGGCGATATTGTTTTGATATTAGGAATAATTACAGTTCTTCTTTCTATGAATATTCAGTTGGGACTTTTGACAATTATTGTTATGCCAATTTTGGTGCTAATTAGATTGATATGGTTACCTCATGCAAAAAAAGCTTTTTTAGATGCAAGGATAAAAAGTTCTATTACAACATCTTATTTAGCAGAAAATATAAATGGAGTTAGAACTGTACAGTCATTTAATCGTCAAGATTTCAATGCTAAAATCTTTGAATCTAAAGCAGATGATTTACTAAAATCACAACTTAAAGCAGCTAAATTATCTAGCATTATGTTACCTACTGTAGAGGGTCTAACTGGAATTGCTTTTGCAATAATTATTATTGTTGGAGCAAGTCTACTCATAAATGATCATATAACTACAGGAGTGATGGTTGCTTACATGCTTCTTGTCCAAAGATTCTTTGAACCAATTAGAACTATATCAATGCAGTATAATGTGATGCAAAGAGCCATGGCTTCAGGATATAGAATTTTTGAAATACTGGATATTCCCGTTACAATTAAGGATCCTTCGAAACCTCTTGATTGTCCTTTAGATGGAACTATCAAGTTTGATAAAGTATCTTTTGCTTATGTTGATAATAATTTTATTCTTACTGATTTTGATCTTGAAATAAAAAATGGAGAAAGAATTGGAATAGTTGGACCAACAGGAGCAGGTAAATCAACTATCTCAAATCTTATTCATAGATTTTATGATGCAAATAAAGGTAAAGTTATACTTGGAGGAGTTGAGATAAGAAAATTAACTCAAGAATATATTGGCAAAAAAGTTGGAATGGTTTTACAAGATCCATTTCTTTTTTCAGGCTCTATTCTAGATAATGTGAAATATGGAAATCCCAATATAACTATTTATGAAATAGAAGAAGCTATTAAGCTTCTCGGAATAGAAGAATTTGTTGAAACATTACCAAAAGGATTAGATACTGTGATAGGTCAAAGAGGAGCAGATTTATCAATGGGTCAAAGACAACTTCTAAGTATCCTCAGAGCGTTGCTAGCAGATACTCAATACCTAATTCTTGATGAAGCTACTTCATCAATTGATTCATATACTGAAAAGAAGATTCAGTCAGCATTAGATGTTTTATTAAGAAATAGAACATCCATCACAATTGCTCATAGACTGGCAACTGTAAGGAAATGTGACAGAATCATAGTCCTAAATTCAGGGAAAATAGAAGAGATTGGTAGTCACGAAAAACTTCTTAATAATAAGGGTTTATACAGTAAACTATATGGCTTAAATTATTCTTCTTTTGATGATTAATTACTAGACATTATGACCTGGTTCAGAATTATCATAGTCATATTCATAATTTAACTTAATAAATTCTTTTTGATCATCTGGTACATCTTCTTCGGCAAAAATAGCACTTTCAGGGCAGACTGGTTCACAAGCTGCACAATCTATACATTCTTCTGGATTTATAAATAATTGTGAATCTCCAGGGTTAGAATAAATACAATCTACTGGACAAACATCCACACATGCTCCATCCATGATGTCTACACAAGCTTTACCAATAATATATGTCATATTTCAAATCTTTCTTATTTACGTAGATAACCGTTTTTTAAAATAATATAAAAATTAATTATGAAGTTTTAGCGATTCCTGATACCAAATTTTGAAATTATTAACCTTGACAGCCGCAAGATCCGCCGCCACCGCCACATCCACCTGCCGCAGCTTCTGCTGGTTCTCTTTGGGCTTCAGCTTGACTTCCACATCCGCCGGAATTTTCTGCGCCGCCGCCGCCGCAACATCCACCACCAGCTGCTCCTCCACAACCTCCTCCGGATTGGAAGTTAGGATTAGATATGACGAATCCTGACCTTTGGAATCCTTCAACATAATCAATATTAGATCCTTCAACAAATTTTACACTTTCGGGATCAACTACAGTCTTGATGGTAGAACCTCCAACGATATCTGTTGCTTCAGGTTGGTCGACTAAACCAAAAACGTATTCAAATCCACCATTTGGTGTTTCATTGATAGACACTCTTAGGTAACTATTTTCACTACCTTGTTCTTTCATTACTTCTAGAAGCTTTTTACTTGCAGCTTCGGTAAATGTCACAAGTTGATCTTTTTTTGAATCTAACAAAATTCTCTCCAATATTAAATTATTTACAATAATCCTATTTATTATCTTACTAGATAATTTCTTACAAAATCAATGATTACATAGTAAAAAAACCAATTTTTTATCAACCTTTCATATATTTTTTGCAGTTATAATAAAATAAAAATGTTGCTCAAACAGGCTCTCTAATGGATTTAATTGATAAAAAAATAGTTTCTATGCTTGGTCAAGATGGAAGACTCTCAAATGCCCAAATGGCAAGAGAGTTAGACGTTAGCGAAGGAACTATCAGAAGAAGAGTAAAAAATTTACTAGAATCAAAAACAATTTCAATTGTTGCTGCCTCTGATCCAAAAAAGTTGGGATTTCTATCTGAAGCCTTAATCGGAGTTCAGTGTGAACCCGACAAAACTGGTGATATTTCATCTGAGCTAGCTGCTCTACCACATACTAGATGGGTAATAACAACTACTGGAAGCTATGATATATTTTGCTTAGTTGCTTTAGAAAGTGCTGAAGAATTAGGTAAGTTTATCAGAGTTGATATTGGATCTATAGAAGGGATCATAAGAACTGAAACATTCGTTAATTTATCTGTTGCGAAAAGAGAGTATGGCCATATATAAATATATATTTTTAATTTGAGGAATTATGTATAGAGATTTAATGTGCGGAGAAGTTTCTTCTTCTGTATTAGAAAAAAAAATTAAGCTTGCTGGATGGGTTTCTAAAAGAAGAGATCATGGTCAATTGATATTTATTGATCTTAGGGATAAGTCTGGAATAATGCAAATAGTGTTTAATCCTGAGATATCAGCCGAATCTCATTCATATGCTAAAAATCTAAGATCAGAATGGGTAATTGCCGTAGAAGGAACTATTGTTAGGAGATTAGATGGGTCAGAAAATAAAGAAATACCAACAGGAGATCTTGAATTAGTAGTTGATAAAATAGAAATCTTATCAACGTCCAAGACACCCCCCTTTGAAATAGATGATGATTCTGTTGTGTCTGAAGAGATCAGACTAAAATATCGATACTTAGACCTTAGAAGAAATTCTATGCAAAGAAAAATAAAATTGCGACACAAAGTAACCCATCTTATATGGAATTACTTAACAGAGGAAAATTTTACTCATATTGAAACTCCAATCCTAATAAAGAGTACGCCTGAAGGTGCCAGAGATTATGTTGTACCTTCTAGAATTAAGCATGGAGGATTTTATGCATTACCTCAATCTCCTCAACAAATGAAACAAATTTTGATGGTTTCAGGTTTTGATAGATATTTTCAAATAGCACGATGCTTCAGAGATGAAGATCTTAGGGCAGACAGGCAACCTGAGCATACCCAACTTGATTTGGAAATGAGTTTTGTTGACCAAGATGATGTTATGAAATTAGTTGAAAACCTGTACATCAGACTGATTAACTCAGTAGATAGTAATATTAAAATTGATAGAAAATTTGAAGTAATCAGATATGATGATGCTATGAATCGATTTGGTACAGATAAACCAGATCTTCGTTATTCACTTGAAATGAAAGACTTATCAGAATTAGCTGTAAGAATTAATTCTAATGTCATTCAAAATTCTTTGAAATCAGGTTCAATTCTTAAGGGATTAGTTGCTCAAAATTGGCATAATTTAGGCAGAAAAGAATTTGATAGATTAACTGAAATGGTAAAAAAGCAGGGCGCGGGTGGTCTAATTTACATATCAATTCCTGAAAATATACAAAATGATATTCCAAAATTGGATGAAACCTCAGGTCCTCTTAATAAATTTTTTACTCAGGAAAACCTAGATGAAATCATTTCAATCACCCATGCAAAACCAGGGGATGTTATATTTATGATAATTGGTCAGAAAGATGTAGTTAATACTTCATTATCTCATCTTAGGACGTATATTGCTCAGGAACAAAACTTAATTGATAGCAAAGAGATGAAATTTGTTTGGATTACTGACTTTCCTCTTTTTGATAAAGATGATGATGGATCATGGCAACCTGCTCATCATGTATTCTCTTCTCCTCATTTAGAAGATTACGATCTATTAGATTCAGAACCTGGGAAGGTAAGAGCTAATTTATTTGATTTGGTTTGCAATGGAGTTGAGTTAGGTTCAGGTTCGATAAGAATTCATGATAGAAAATTACAGGAAAAAGTTTTCGATATTATAGGATATTCAAAAAATGAAGTTAATAATCTATTTGGTCATTTGCTAGATGCTTTTGAGTATGGAGTACCTCCACATGGAGGTATGGGGCTTGGATTAGATAGATTAGTAGCAATGCTTTGCAATGAAGAGTCAATTAGAGAGGTAATAGCATTCCCAAAGACTCAATCTGCTTCTGATTTACTATTCGGTTCTCCAGATTTTATTACAAAAGAGCAATTAGAGGATTTAAATATACTAGTTATGGAGCAAGAAGAATAAATAATATGAACATAGAAGTTAAACCAGAAAAAAATAAACAAGTAGATATAGAAATTATAGTTGATGATTTTATTGTAAATAAGCATCTTAAAACTTCAGCAACGAAAATTTCTCAATCTGTGAATATCCCTGGATTTAGAAAAGGGAAAGCCCCTTATAAATTAATTGAATCTCAATATGGAAAAGATTACATATTAGAAAATAGTTTAGACCCTATAATACAAGAAGTTGTCCCGAGTATATTAGAAGAACAAAAACTAGAATATCCTTGCGCTCCCAAAGTCGACATTTTAGAGAGAGAGCCTAAATTAAAAATTATACTTATGGTACCTCTGATGCCTGAAGTTAATTTAGGTGATTATAATTCTATAAAAAGTAATATTTCTAAAGATAAAGTTACAAAAAAGAAAATAGATGAAACTATCGACAGAATTTTAGAATCAAGATCAACTTGGGAGTCCTCTAATTCTAAATTAGATTTTCCTGGTTTTGCCAAGATAAATTTAAGTGGTAAATATAAAGAAGAAGAAGTTTTTTCAGAAAAAGAATTTGATTTCTATGCTGTTGAAAATAGTAACTTAATTGCTCCAGGAGTTGCTGAAAATCTAAAAGGTATTTCTAAAAATGAAAAGAAAGATTTTACTCT
>Ga0310343_10000340_pt1 | contig 22172 bp, 18 predicted proteins | sample HC15DNA2025_MG_FD_203519 | JGI IMG/M metagenome (GOLD analysis project Ga0310343, IMG submission 203519) | Marine microbial communities from station ALOHA, North Pacific Subtropical Gyre - HC15-DNA-20-25_MG | ecosystem: Environmental > Aquatic > Marine > Oceanic | place: Pacific Ocean: North...
TTTAATTCAAAGGGCGGGTCTACCAGTATTAATTCATATTTTTTATTTATATGATTTAAAAAATCCCTGACAGTTGACTTATAAACTTTAGCCACATCCTGAACCTCTAATTTCTTCACATTTTCAAGAATTAATTTATAGTTTTTAAAGTTCTTCTCAACCATGTCTACTGTTGAGGCTCCTCTACTAATAGCCTCAAACCCTAAAGCTCCTGTACACGAGTACAAGTCCAATACACTTTTATCCTGAACTGAACAAGTACTAATTATTGAAAAAATCGCTAACTTAACCCGTTCAGTAGTAGGCCTAACCCCATTAGCAACCTGAGGTGATCCTATCAATCGCCCTTTTAATCTACCTCCTGAAATTCTAATAGACATAAAAATCTAACCTCATGGATTTACCATGCAACATCAAAGATACTAACAATGAATCAAGAACACATAAAGCAGAATTTATACAAGATTTATTAACATTTTTCTATAAATTTGGTTTTACACTTCATTTACTCGATAGTACAATTTTCATGAAAAATTGATATGTTAGAGGTGTATACGTTGCCTGAATCTGAAAACGAATTTTTTCGTGTTCGAAAAGAAAAGCTCCAAAGAATCAGAGGAAAGGGAATTAACCCTTACCCCACAAAGTTTCATCGAACTCATACAAGCAAACAAGCCGTAGATGAATTTATCAAGTCCGAAACAAGTGAAACTTTGATTGATAATCAAATATCTGTAGCAGGAAGAATTATGGGAAGAAGGGGGATGGGAAAAGCGTCATTTATTGACTTGAGAGATATCGATGGGAATATACAAATTATGATGAGGGCTAATCAATTAAACGAAAGATATGAAGATTTAGAAGATTTAGATATTGGTGATTGGATCGGAGCTACTGGAACAATGTTTCGCACTAGAACATCAGAAATCACTTTGCAAGTAGAAAGATTTGAATTACTTTCAAAATCTCTTTTACCACTTCCAGAAAAATGGCATGGATTAACTGATACAGAAACAAGATATCGGCAAAAGTATCTCGACCTAATATCAAATGAAAATGCCAAAAAAACCGCTATACTCAGAAGCAAGCTAGTCTCACACATCAGAGATTTTATGAATAAGCGCGGATTTTTGGAAGTTGAAACTCCTATACTAGTCCCTATTGCTGCGGGTGGTATGGCCAACCCTTTTAGTACTCACCACAATGCACTCGACAGAAATTTATATTTACGAATTGCTACAGAATTGCACTTGAAGCGCCTAGTAGTTGGAGGGTTAGAAAAAGTGTATGAAATAGGTCGAGTCTTTAGAAATGAAGGAATCGATTTACAACACAATCCAGAATTTACCACAATGGAAAGCTACGAAGCATTCGCCGACTATACTGATGTAATGAAAATGGTAGAAGAATTAGTCAGTTCATCTGCCGAACACTTAAATGGGACTATGAAATTAGAGTACGGAGATCAAACATTAGACTTTACACCTCCTTGGCCGCGAATGAATTTAAGAGAAAAAATCATTTCTGAAAGTGGAATAGATTTCTTAGTTCATGATTCAGTAGAATCACTAAAATCGGCTATGGCAAATATCGGAATAGACGTATCTCATCAAGTGAGTTGGGCAGGATTAATGGATAAATTAATTTCTGAAAAAATAGAACCAACATTATTACAACCTTGTTTTTTAGTCGATTACCCAGTTGCAATGTCACCATTAGCTAAAAAATCAGAGACAGACAACAATATTTCTGAAAGATTCGAAGGGTTTGTTTGTGGTATGGAAATTTGCAATTCATTCACTGAGCTAAATGATCCTGAAGACCAAAGGCTCCGATTTGAAGAACAAGAAAAACTACATCAGCAATTTCAAAATGAAGAAATGGATAGACTTGATGAAGATTTTCTTGTTTCTATAGAACATGGATTACCACCAACAGGCGGACTAGGGATAGGTATAGACAGACTGACAATGCTACTTACCAATAACCCTTCAATCAGAGAAGTAATATTATTCCCGCAGTTAAGACACTAAACTTTTTTAATACCTATCAATACTTCAACTCCATCAAAATCTTGTTTTTCTATAAATAGTCCATCACTAAAATTTGACATGTTAATAGATTCTGACAAGGTCTCTGAATTAATATAATCTCTATGTTTTTCAATAATAAATTTCAAATCTGAATTTGTGTTAATCCAAGTTTCAATATGGTCTGCTATTTCAAAATCTGCTGATCTTCTCATGTTTTGAATTTTATGAACCAATTCTCTAGCAATACCTTCGTGAATTAAATCTTCAGAAATATTTATAGATATTCCCACAGCGTATGGCCCTTCCATGGAAGTGGAATACCCTTCAAGTTCTTCAGAAACAATCAGAAAATCTTCACCAGTTAATTCATTACCTGAAACCAGAACTGACTTTCCTTGTGATACAGAAGATCTAATAATTTCAGGATCTATCTGATCTAGATCTTTTTTTATCTGAGCAATTTGATTCCCTAATTTGGGTCCTAAAACTGGCAAATTTGGTTGAATCTTAAATTTTATGATTTCAGCAGCATTATCTATTGGAACAATGGATTTAACATTTAGTTCATCAATTATTTGATCTTGTATAGAATCCAGCATTTTAACTTCATTTAGATCTCTAGTTTTAACATACAAATTTTGTAATGGTTGCCTGACTTTGATGTTTGCTTTACTTCTAGCAGATCGCCCTAAACTAGAAATCTTCATAGCTAACCTAATCCTAGATACTAAATCTTCATCCACAGCATTGTTATCTACTAAGGGATAATCTTCCAAATGAACACTTTGTCTTCCTTTTTTAGTGTTGGCAACTAAATTTTGATAAATACTTTCTGTGACAAATGGAATTACTGGAGCAAGTAATTTTGACAGTGTAACCAAAACTTCATATAAAGTTGAATATGCTGACAATTTATCTAAATCTGCATCTTCATCAATGTTAAGTAACCCTGACTTCCAAAACCTACGCCTACTTCTCCTAACATACCAATTGGATAAAAATTCCATAAAATTTTCTACTTCTCTAGTAACTTTTTCTGGTTCAAAACTTTCTAATCCGTTGGTCACATAAGATATTAATGAGTTTAATTCTGAAATAATCCACCTATCTAACTCAGATCTTTCTGAAAGTTCCGGAAACTTAGAATCTGGATCAAATTGATCAATATTGGCATAAGTTACAAAAAATGAATATACATTCCAGAAAGGAATCAAAAATTGCCGTCTCACTTCATCAGCAGTTTCAAATCCAAAATTCAAATTTGACGCAGGGTTCTGGCTTGCAAATTGCCATCTCATAGCATCCACGCCCATTTTGTCTGCAGCATCCTCAAACCAAATTGCATTCCCCTTACTCTTATGCATTTCTTCGCCATTTTGATCTCTCATCAAAGCATAGCTAAAAATGTTTTTACAAGGCTCAGAATCAGCTAACACTGTACTCATGGTTAATAACGAATAAAACCAATTTCTATATTGACCAGGAAAACTTTCTGAAATCCAATCTGCAGGAAACCATTCTTTCCAATAATCTCGATCATTTCTGTAATTCAAAGTAGAAAATGACACAATGCCAGCATCTAGCCATGGATTTCCAACATCTAGAATTCTTGTTCCAATTAATCCAGATTCAGGGTGTCGAATTTTCACATTATCTATCCAAGGCCTATGCGGACTATTCCCTTCAAAATCATCCCATCCTTCGATTGCCAATTTTTTCAATTCTTCTTTAGAGCCAACAACATAAAATGAGCCGTCTTCAAATTCCCAAATTGGCAACGCTAAACCATAGTATCTTTTCTTGGATATCATCCAATCATCCATGTTTTTCAACCAATCCAATTCACGTTTCATACCAAATTCAGGTACCCAATTGATATTTTGAGTTACCCTAGCCAATGAGTCTCTAAGCGGATCCATTTTTATGAACCATTCATTAACTAATCTGAAAACAAGTTCTGAACCACATCTCCAGCAATGAGGATATCTGTGACGATATTTTTCAACTCTATAAAAGACATTTTTAGATTTAAGACTCTCATAAATCTTGTCATTTACATCGTATACATTTAAACCGGTCAACCAGTCAAAGCCTTCAATAAAATCTCCAAGGTCATTCAATGGTGCTATGGGTTCAATACCTTCTCTTTTACCCAAAGCAAAGTCTTCTTTACCGGCTCCTGGTGCAATATGAACAATTCCAGTTCCCTCACCTTCAGAAACTTCATCCCATGCTAATACTCTATGATCTCGATCTTTTTGTACTGGCAATTCATCAAAAGGACCTTGATACTTTAAGCCTACTAAATCTTTACCTTTCATATGACTAACTATCTCATGTTCACCTTTGAGAATATTAAGTCGAGATTTTGCTAAATAATAAAATTCACCATCTTGTTCAACTTTGACATAATCCATATCTTCATTTACTGCAGCAGCACAATTTGAAGACAAAGTCCATGGAGTAGTTGTCCAAATCAAAATAGATTCATTTGGAGTCCTTTTTGACCCCGAATCTAAAATCGGGAATTTAACAAATAATCCCGGGTGATCGGTTTCTATATAGCCTTCTGTGACTATTTCGTGCTCAGAAAGTCCTGTACTACACCTGGGACACCAAGGCATCACATCAGTTCCTTGATAAATTAAATCTCTTTCTTGGCACGTTTTCAAAAAATGCCAAATGGTGTAATTGTTTTCATCAGACATCGTATGATAAGAATTATCCCAATGATTCCATTGAGCTAACCTAATAGACTGGGAAGTGATGATATCAGCAAATTTCTGTACTCTTTCTTTACATTTTGTTACAAATTTACCAACCCCAAATTTTTCAATATCAGTTTTTGATTGAAAACCCAATTCCTTTTCTACCTCTACCTCTATCCACAACCCTTGGCCGTCAAAACCATTTTGATATCTCTGCTTATACCCTTGCATAGTTCTAAATCTTGCAAACAAATCTTTGTAACTTCTACCCCAAGCATGATGAACTCCCATAGGATTATTAGCTGTAATTGGGCCATCAATAAACGAATAACGTTTATCAGAGTTTTCATTTTTGGACATGTATTTGTCAGGAATATTATTTTCTTCCCACCAATTTAATATTTCATTTTCTAACTCTGGAAAGTCAACTTTAGAATTTACTGATTGAAACATAATCTCTCTCTAAAAAAAATTGTGAGTTAATTAAACTACAAATTCATAAAATTGTGGACAGTAATTTTTCTAAAAGATATAATTCCTCATTACCAAAGAATTCGGTTATAAAAAATTATGCCGAGGTGGTGGAATTGGTAGACACGCAGCGTTGAGGGCGCTGTGGCCGAATAGGCTGTAGGAGTTCGAGTCTCCTCCTCGGCACCAATTACACTTGATTAGGCGACGTAGCCAAGCGGTCTAAGGCGGAGGTCTGCAAAACCTCTATTCAAGGGTTCGAATCCCTTCGTCGCCTCCATCGATTAATATCAAAATTGTAATGCAGATGTTACTTACTGATTCTAATTACCACTTTCCTTGCTGAATCAACAAAATTATCTACATGCTCTTCAGTTGTACAAATATTCAGAGAACCTGCTGCTGCACCCTGTAACAAAATCCCTTCATTAAGCATCCCAAAGAAAAATGCTTTTTTCATATCTGTATCAGCATTAACAACATTCCTGTAATTTTGGATATGTTCGCCAGTAAAATGAACTCCAAATAAAGAACCTATTCCTGTCACTTGAACTTCAATGTTTAATTCGTCAAAAACAGCCTTAAGTTTGCTTCTTAAAATTTCTCCAAGATCATTCATTCTAGAATACGCTTCTGGAGTTAAAGTGTTCATCACAACCTCTCCTGCCCTCATAGTCACAGGATTAGCATTAAAAGTTCCAGCATGGCCAATTTGAGCCCCTCCGTCAGTCGGGTTATATAAATCCATAATGTCTCGTCGGCCACCAAAAGCTCCTACAGGCATACCACCACCAATAATTTTACCTAGAGTAGTCATATCAGGGATCACGCCTAACAATTCCTGAGCTCCTCCAGGAGAAACTCTAAAACTTTGAACTTCATCATAAATCAAAACAATACCTAGTTCGGTTGTAATATCTCTAACAAACTGTAAGTAGTCCACATTTGCAGGGGTGTAACCAAATGAGGAAACTACAGGTTCGATAATTACACATGAAATATTTTTTGATTCAGCGCGGATCATTTGATTAGTTACTTCGATATCATTGTAAGGAACCACAATGACATTATCCAAAACTGAACCTGGTTGATTTGAATATTCTGGAATGGGAACAGTTTGAATAGGATCTAAATGATCTTTATTCGGATACACACTTACAGCAACATCCTCATGAGTCCCATGATACCCACCTTCAATTTTTACAATTTTACTCCTTCCAGTAAATTCCCTAGCCGCACGTATAGCCATCATAGTCCCTTCAGTTCCTGAATTAGTAAACCTAATAGTCTCTACAGAAGGAATACGCTCTGTAAGCAGTTTCGCTAGCCTAACTTGAGAATCTGTAGGCCCACTAAATGCTAAACCTTTGTCTGCTTGATCTTTGACAACTGACGCCACATTAGAATTAGAATGCCCTAGTATCAAACTCGTAGCATTAATCATAAAATCTAAGTATTTATTCCCATCTACATCAATGATGTAATGACCTTCACCTTTTTCAATGAAGTGAGGATACGGATCGAAATAAGCAGTACCTCTTGAACTACCACCTGGCAAAAACAATTCTGCATTTTGTTGCATTTTTGCAGACATAGGAGTTCTCGAAACATATTGATCTATTTCTTTTTGAATTATCTCAGAAATACTCATTCATCAACTCCAAGTAAATTTAGGGCATTGTCTTTGGTTATTCATTAGAAATCAAGAAACAGATAAGAAACAAACATTTAACTAAGATGTTATTTATATTTAACAGATTATTAATAACATATGGTTACTGATGCGTTTGTTTGTTTTTTTCTTATCGCATCAAACAAATTAAATAGGGGGAAACAAAAATGATGAATTTCCGCAACAAATACATTTTAGGCGTCACTTTAGCCTTGTCGGTGTTTGCGATTTTCGCATGTTCAACTGAGACAGAAGTAGAAGTAATTAAAGAAGTAGAAGTAATCAAAGAAGTAATGGTGGATGCACCCAGTACATTAGCAACTGTACTAGAAAGAGATTTATTAAAATGTGGAGTTAACGATAACTTGACTGGATTTGGGGTCGTAAATTCAGATGGAGAATTTGCCGGTTTTGACATAGACTTTTGTAAAGCTGTTGCAGCAGCAATTTTAGGTGACTCTTCAAAAGTAGAATATGTCCCTCTAACCGCATCTGCTAGATTTGAAGCTTTAGCAGCTGAAGAAATAGATTTATTAATACGTAATACCACATGGACCTCTAGTAGAGATCGAGACTTAGGCAATGATTTCACTGTAACAACTTTCTATGATGGTCAAGGAATAATGGTTAAGGCTAGTAGTGGATATGACTCAGTAGAATCAATGACTGGGGCTACAGTATGCGTACTCCAAGGTACCACTACAGAATTAAACTTAGATGATCGGTTTACAGGTGCTGGTATTCCTTATACTCCCCTAACCTTCGAAACAAACGACCCACTTCAAGCTGCATATGAAGAAGGTAGATGCGATGGATGGACTACAGACAAATCAGGGTTAGCCTCAAAACGTGCAGGATTTGAAAATCCAGATGATCATGTAGTCTTAGCTGAAACTCTTTCAAAAGAGCCATTAGGTCCGTTAACTAGAGATAATGACAGTGAATTCTACGATGTTGTTCAATGGGTTGTATTCGGTATGATGCAAGCCGAAGAAAGTGGTATTTCTAGCACTAACGTTGCAGATATGGCTGCTTCTCCTGCTGATCCAGGAATGGCTAGATTATTAGGAGTAGGATTTGATGGTGGAGAACCTTCAGACTTCAGTTTTGGAATCCCAGTAGATTTCATGCAAAAAGTAATATCTCAGGTAGGAAATTACGGAGAAGTTTATGATAAACACTTAACTCCTCTAGGATTAACCAGAGATGGGAGCCTAAATGCTTTATGGACAGAAGGAGGATTGATCTATAGTCCGCCATTTAGGTAAAATCTAATAACTAAAGCTTTTACAGGGTCAAATTTATTTGGCCCTGTATTTATTTCAATGAAATACAACATTTATAACCAAATCAAAAACGAAAAATCCTTATCAGGCAAATTAAATGTTGTTAGGTATGACAAAAATCTACGCAAAATCATTTTACAAATAATTTTTTCATTTTTTTTGTTATATTTTTTATATTATCTAGTCACTAGATCCTTTAATTTAGATTTGGGATTAAGTCATTTATCTAGTAGAGCGGGCTTTGGAATTAGTCATCAATTTTTAACTGACTATACTAGCAATGACTCACGATGGGACGCTTACTTTATAGGATTAGTAAACACTATAAGAGTTAGTATAGTAGGAATTGCATTTGCTACTATTCTTGGCATTTTGATGGGCCTTGCCAGGTTATCTAAAAATTTCTTACTAAATAAAATTTCAACTGCTTATGTTGAAATAATCCGTAACACTCCCTTATTAGTACAATTAATATTTTGGCAACTAGCACTCCTTCAGCTTCCTCAAATCTCTAACGCACTCACTTTTGGAGAATTATCAGTTTGGTCCAATAGAGGGATTTTATTGCCTTATGTAAATAGTTTACAAAATGGAGAGTTGTGGGTTCTATGTTTACTAATAGGACTGATTATTAGTTTAGTTATTAGGTCATATGCTTCAAAACATAAAGAAGAAAATGTGAATTTCTTTTCACCTTCGATAATTGCAATATCTGTATTTATTTTAATTGCAGTCTCAACATATGTAATCTTGGGAGTAGAGCTATATGCAGACATACCTCACCTGACTCAAAACCAATATGGTACGTATATTCAATCAGGCGGATTTACACTAACTCCTGAGTTCGCAACGGTTTTATTCTCTTTAGTCTTATATACAGGAACCTTCATCACAGAAATAGTCAGGGGGAGTATTCAAAGTCTTCCTAAAGGACAAACTGAAGCAGCTAAAGCATTAGGGCTTAATAATTACCAAACAACAACATTAATTATTTTACCTCAGGCGCTGAGGTCTATTATTCCTCCACTAACAAATCAATATCTTAATTTAACAAAAAATTCTAGCTTGTCCGTTGCAGTAGCTTACCCAGAAGTATTTATGGTCTCTAGAACAATAATGAATAATTCAGGCCATGCCCTACCCATGCTTGCCTTAATTTTATCTACATTTTTAACATTAAGTCTGATCATTTCATTATTTATGAATATTCTTAATCGACAGATTACTAGGATAGGTGCTTAAGTGAGTACTTTGAATTGGATAAAAGCTAATCTTTTGGGTTCTAAAAAAGATATTTTATTCACTATACTGGGTACATATTCCATATATTTAATAACTACATTTTTTTTGAAATTCATTTTTTCTGCGGACTGGACTTTAGTAGAAGTAAACAGAAAAATATTACTTGTCGGACTTTTCCCTAATGATCAAATTTGGAGAATTTGGACTATTTTTTCAATTAGCTCCATCTTGATATCTTCAACTATTGGCTACACATATAATTTTAATTTAAAAAATTCAGTTTTTTATATATTATTTTTAACAATTCCAATTTTAATTTTCACAACATTAGACCTCTTAGTGAATATGCTTTTGATTACACTATTTTCATGCATAGCATACTTAGCTACCAACAAATTAAAGAATACGAATTATGCAAAACATATCAAACTTATTTTATGGATTTCATGGGGAATATTTTTACCTTCAATATTATTAATATTAACTTTATTCGGTGGTCCAAAAGTTACTTTATGGGGAGGTTTTTTCGTAAATTTAATTTTAGCGGTTATAGCAATACTAGCTGGATTTCCTTTAGGGATTATTCTTGCAATCGGAAGAGCTAGCTCATTACCTGTGATCAAATATTCTTCAATAATTTTCATAGAAACATTTAGAGGAGCCCCACTAATAGCATGGCTATTCTTCGCTTGGTTTGTACTACCGAATTTCCTACCTGACATATTTTCTTTAGATGACATCAACCTAGTCATTAGAGCAATGATCATCCTGTCATTATTTGCAAGCGCTTATATTGCTGAAGTGATCCGCGGTGGTTTACAGTCAATTCCAAAAGGTCAAATAGAAGCTTCAACAGCTCTGGGAATAGGTCCATTGTTTGAAATGACGTACATAGTTCTACCTCAAGCTATCAGGGTAGTAATACCGACTATTGTAAGTACATTTATTGCAATTTTTAAAGATACTTCTTTAGTATTTATTTTAGGAATAACTGATGTTCTTCGAATAGGAAGATTAATTCCCGAACAACAGCAAGCATTTTACGGAAAATCTATACAGACACTACTTGTAGTAGCACTGTTATTTTGGATAGTTTCGATAATACTATCTCAAATCAGCAGATCTATAGAAAAGAAATTAAATCTAGGAAATTAAGGTAATCATGTCAAATAACATCACTATAGAAACAACAGATGTAACTAAATCCTTTGGTACTTTCCAAGCGTTAAAAGGAATCTCAGCAAATGTTTATGAAGGAGAGGTAGTTGTAATTTTAGGACCATCTGGTTCAGGCAAATCAACTTTCATAAGAACACTAAATGCGCTAGAAAAACATGATTCTGGTTTAATTAAAGTTAATGGAACTGAACTAAACAACAATGTTAAAAATATAGAATCGATCCGCTCTCAAATTGGAATGGTTTTTCAGCAATTCAACTTATTTCCTCATCTTTCAGTTTTAAAAAATATTACTCTAGCTCCTCAAAAAGTAAAAAAACTACCGAAATCTGAAGCTGAAGATTTGGCAATAAGCTTACTCGAAAGGGTAGGTATTCCTGAACAAGCTAGCAAATTCCCTACTCAACTTTCAGGAGGACAGCAACAAAGAGTTGCAATTGCTCGAGCTTTAGCTATGCAACCTAAAATCATGTTATTTGATGAGCCCACATCTGCTCTTGACCCTGAGATGATCAAGGAAGTTTTAGATGTCATGACAGAATTAGCTCAATCTGGCATGACTATGATTTGTGTAACTCATGAAATGGGATTCGCTAAAGAAGTTGCTGACAGGTTTCTGTTTTTTGATGAAGGGTTGATTGTAGAATCCGGAACCCCTCAACACTTTTTTGAAAACCCTGAAGAAGAAAGAACAAAATTATTTCTCAGTCAAATTTTATAAAATTTACAAGTTTTCATTTCAAAAATTATTAAAATGAATATAATTTTAGTTTTTAGGTAGAAACCAAAACAATCTTCCAAAAATCTCCTTCGTATGGCTCAACTCGACATTTGATTCCTTGAGAAGCTGCCTGTGACAAAGCGTTAGAACCAACAATTGAAGAACTGACCAAAACCTCAAGGTCTTTGGAACCATCAAATTCATTCAACAGTCGATGGATTTCATCTATTTGTACTTTCATATTAGAGTTAATTAAATCAATCATTTTCAAAAAGTTTTAAGGAAATCTTTTTATGATTTGAACACCAAGATATGCCCCCACACATAATCCTGCTCCGTAAACCCATCCATTTAGTGCCAAAGATGGGATAGCAGAAAAAAATGCCCCTAATGTACATCCAACACCTAAACCTGCACCATAACCCATAATTGTTCCGCCAATTAAAGATTGAATATATCTCCTAGGAGATTTTGGGATTCGAACTTTAAATTCTCTAGACAAAATTGAGGAAGCAGCAGAACCTGCTATTATTCCCACATTAAAGAAAAATCCTTCTGTAAACCAAGAGCCTTCAGTAACTATCATCACACATGCACCTAAACCCTCTAGTCCTCTTAATTCAAGCTCTGGAAATCCTATCACTTGAGATATATCAGTTGACCAACGAGAAATCTCACCAACTACACCAAATGGGTGGAATTTTATAAATAGTAAAATATTTATAAAAGCTAGAATTACTCCCGCTAAAATAGGATTCCATTCAGTATTAAAAGGTTTCTTAAAGTAACTAAAAATCTCTCCTAATGTAGATGTAATATGAGGTTCTGAAAACTTTTTAGTGATTACTGGCATAACAAATCCAGCATTTACTTTTCGTTCTTTACGAACAGCTAAATACAGAATAAACAAAATAGAAATCAAAGTAACTAAGATAGATCCTGAGTAAGACAAATATTCAGGTAACCAAATGTTAGATTCAGTAGAAATTAAATTATCCCACCACCAATTCCATGTGTTATTTAAGAAAAAAAGACCTACCATTACTCCTAAAATAACAACCCAAGAAGCAACATACCCTTCTCCCATTCTATAAAGAGATCCAGAAACACATCCCCCTGCGAGTACCATACCAACCCCAAATAATGATCCAGCAAGTATTGTAGATAAGCCTACAGGCAATAAATTGGCATCTGATGGGGGAGATCCAAAATCAGGATTTGGAACTACTGTACTCATAATCATTGCAAATCCAACTGATGCAACTACAAGGCCTACTAAAATACCTTTTAGAATTCGAGTTTGACCTAAAAGAAAATAATCTCTAAATGCTGAAGTAAAACAAAACCTACTTCTCTGAACAGTAACACCAAAAGCAATTCCAGCTATCCAATATACTCCTGCACCACCTAACTCAAATACTAGAGATGTAAACCAAATTCCCAAAATAGCCACTAATATCAAAATGCTAGCGTAAAAATACAAGTCTTTTGAATTGTTTACGTCGCTTTGAGTAGATTGCATTTTATGTCCTATCAATTTATTGATTCATTTTATTGCATTTCGATTATTTGACAACAATTTAGCTCATTGTTAAAGTTTTCCTATGATTAAATTTTCATCAAACCAAATGACTTGTTGTTGTTGTATGCGCTAACAGCGAGGAATACACACGGTCCATAATTCCCCGCCAAACAAATTGAGCGGGGATTTTTTTTGACAAAAAAAGGAGTTTAAATGGAACAAACTGAGACTGCGACTCTAGATGTAAGAGGCGAAATATGTCCCTATCCCATGCTCAGAACAAATCGGGAATTAGATGAATCAGACCCTAAGCCCAATGCATTAGAGGTAATAACCGATCATCCCCCTGCCCTTTCAACTATTCCACCTGAAGCTATGAAAAGAGGTTATGGCTGTGAAATAGAAGAAATTAAGCCGGGAGAATGGAAAATAAAATTATTCAAATAGGAATCAAATGATTAAAAAAATTATTTCACTTCAAACAATATTTTTGCTTGCTTTATCATGTCTGTTATTCATAGGGTGTTCTTCTGATGAGTCCAATTCTGATACATCATTAGAATCTAAAGGATACGCTTCTACTGACAAATTAGTTTCAACTTCATGGGTTGAAGAACGATTAGATGACAAAAACTTGAAAATTATCGACATCAGGTTACCTGAAGATTATGCCGCAGGACATATTCCTGACTCAGTCAATCTATCTTATAAAGAACTACAAGTAGAAAGAGATGGGGTCAAAGGCTTAATTCCTTCTGAAAATGAAATGTCTACTAAGCTAAGTGCATTAGGAATAAAAGATACTGACACAATTGTAGTAGTCGACCACATTAAAAATCTTTGGGCTAGCAGACTTCTTTGGACTCTAGAAGTATACGGCCATAAAGATACAAAACTCATGGACGGGTCTTATGCACTCTGGGAATCAGAAGGTAAAAAAATAACATCAGATTCGACTTCCATATCTTCCTCAAAATATTCTTTCACGGGAGAGGCAAAGCCTGAACTAATCATATCTTTACAAAAAGTAATGGAGTCAATTGACGATGAGACTTCAATAGTTTTAGATACTAGATCTGCCGATGAATATGCTGGTAGAGACGTTAGGGCTGAAAGAGGAGGACACATCCCTGAATCCATACACGTGGAATGGGTACAAAATGTTGACGCAGATGGTAAATTTTTACCGGCTGAAGATCTAAAGAATTTATACAATTCTACTTCTGTAACAAATGAACTAGATATTTACACTTTGTGTCAAACTGCCGTACGAGCTACCCACAGCTGGTTTGTGTTACAAGAATTACTTGGATATGAAAATGTTGCAGTGTACGATGGTTCATGGACTGAATGGGGTAACCTAGAAAACACCCCTATTGATTCCTAGGATAAACTTATAAAAATAGATACTGCTTCGCAAAAGTTTCTAGAAAAAACTAGAATTGCTGTACTCAGTACAGTTAATAAACATAACATGCCTCACTCTGTCCCTATTTGGTATTCTTGGGATCAAGGTGAGGCATTTATGTTTACCGGAATTAACACACAAAAGTGGAAAAACTTATTGCAAAACCCTTTTGCTACTTTGTGTGTAGACGACAGAGAGCCACCATACCAATCAGTAATAATTCATGGCAAAGTGGAACAGGTACAAATACCTATAAATCAATTTGTAAAATCTTTATCTGTGAAATATTACGGATTGACAGAAGGAGTTGAATTCTCTAATTTGTATCGTGATAATGCTAAAGATGTAGTGATATTTAAATTGGTTCCATCAAAAATAATTTCTGAATTACATAAAGCATGATATCTATAAAAAACCTCACGATGTTATATCAAAATGGGAAAGGTGTTAAAAACATCTCCATATCCATTCAAGATGGGGAAACAAAGGCATTATTGGGACCAAATGGCTCAGGAAAAACAACTACCATGAGATCTTTCATGGGCTTCTTAAAATGTTCAGATGGAACTCTTTCAGTCAATGAAATTGACCCGATATCTAACCCTATAGAAGCAAAAAAAATAATAGGATTCCTTCCGGGAGACTCTCGGTTACCAGGTAATTTATCCTCAGAAACACTGTTCAAATTTGCAGCTAATGCCCGAAATGTCAAATTAGACTATGCTTTAGAATTAGCTACAAATTTTGATCTGGACATTAAACAGACTCTCAAAAAACTTTCAAAAGGAAATAAACAGAAAACCGCTATAATCTTGTCTCTTTTGCATAAACCCAAAGCTTTAATATTAGATGAACCCACTTCTGGACTCGACCCTTTTCACCAAAGAACCTTGTTTCAAATACTCAATGATTTTGCCAACAATGGAACGTCAATATTACTTTCTTCACACATAATTTCTGAAGTTGAAAAAACTGTTGACTCACTAGCTGTGATGAAAGAAGGGGAAAAAATATATGATGAATCGTTAGAAGCTTTCAAAAAAATGGCGGAACAAAACAACACATCAGCTGAGAATCAATTCTTTGATTTTTTCGATAAGGAAAAGAGTTTTGATTAAATTCCTAGCTACTTATGGTTGGTACATCATCATATCCTCACAAAGATGGATATCAACTTGGACATTAGCCCCTGGAGTCTATTTAATGATAATTCCTTTGGCTTTTGGAAACTCAAATTTAAAAGAAAATTTAATCGATGGCCAGAAAAACGCCCTCGAAACATCGGGGTTTTCTGATAACTCAGTAGTACTTAATGCATTTGGAATCAGTAATTGGGATTCAATATGGTCTTTAGAAGGACTAGTCTCAGGGTATCTCATGAACTTATTCATGCCATTACTTATAGCTGTTTGCATCATAGGGTTAATGAACAAAATTGGAGCAAAATCAGAAGAAGATGGGACTTTCGAATTTGTTGCATCATTACCTTTTACTAGAACTATGATATTTTCTGCCCAAGCAATTATTTTAATCGGATTAGGAATGCTTATTCCTTTTGTATGGGTGAATTTAATTTTCATCATGACGCTTTTTGTAGACGCTAGCTTGAATTACTCATCTCTTGTGCAATCAGTAATCCAAAGTGCACTTGGCGGAGTAAGTTTTGCTGCATTTGGATTTGCCATAGGAGCCTATACTGGCAAGTCATCATTGAGTTGGGCTGCAGGCGTTGGACTTTTGGCTATGGAATGGCTATCTGGTATGTTAGCTCAAACAAATGAGATTTTTGAATTTGTGAAGGAATGGATATCTTCATTTGGAGCATATAACAACCCTTATGTTAACGGATTGGATTTTGCAGATTTATCTCTAGTAATCTTCAAAATTCTCCTGTTCTTGATCATAGGATTTTGGGGATATAGAGATAGAAGCCTCAATCTATAGTTTTTTCTGGATTCCATCCTTTTGAAACCATATTTAAGCTAAGAATAATTGCCCACCCAATCATTCCTATGGTCACTCCTAAAAACAGAAATGAAATATCCAACGAAAAGTATGCAACCGATAATCCAAAAATAGTAGTAATAAAAACTCTATACATACCACCTAAAACAGGGATAATCATGCTGCCGGTACCATAGCTAGCAAACGACAATGTTTGCCCTCCTGCAAAAAGCCCAAAAACTGGACCGACAATTCTCAAATATACAGAACCTATAGCAAATGCTCCTAGTTCTTTAGTAAACAAATCTATCCATAAACTCGGAAATAGTGCAAGAATCACGCCAATCAAAGTAGATACTAAAGCGATTATTAAAGCACCAAATCTAGCAGACTTTCTAGCTCTTTCATATTGAGTCGCTCCAAAATTTGTTCCTACAATTACTACTAATACTCCTCCAACTCCAAAAGCTAAAGGGATGAACATTTGCTCTAAACGACCACATACTCCATATCCTGCTATTGCCTCAGTACCAAAATCAGCCACAAACCGAGTAGTTAACATTATAGTCAAAGCAATATTAGAAGCTAATAAAACACCCATTCCTCCAACTTTCAATATATCTCTAGCAACATCAAAATCTAAAGAAACAATTTTAAGTGAAATTTCAAATTTTCCTGAAATGAACCAACCCAACATTGCTACACCAGCAAACCCTTGGCAGATCACTGCAGCAATCGCCGGTCCTAGCAATCCTAAAGATGGGAAAAAGCCCCAACCTAAAGTTAAAGCACCGCTCAGAACAAGCTGAATGACACTTGCAATAATATCAAGTCGAGCCAAAACCTGAATCGCACCTAAACCTCTATACACAGATTTCATCCAAAAATATAACCATATAAAAGGTGCCAATCCAAAAAATATTCGAGAAAATAAGACTGCTTGACTTGTTACTTCTTCAGATGCCCCAAACAAATCAAAAATAGATCTTGAAAATATTCCTAGACAGATTAGATATATTAAAGATAATAAAAAGTTAATTAACGCTGAATGCCAAATTACAGACTGAGCTCTTTTAAAATCATTTTTACCAATTGTACGAGATAATGCTGAGGCTGTGCCGTTTCCCATACCTCCGTTTCCCATCATTCCCATTAAAGTTTGAAACGGAAAAACTATTGCTAATCCTGCCAATGCAACAGTATTTACTTTACCTATGTACCATGCTTCTGAAAATGTAACTATAGAAATTACTATGACCGCTAGCATATTAGGAGCAGCCAATCGATAAAACATATTGGGTATAGCTGATTGCAAAATCAACCGGGTTCTGGGTGAATCGTGTAAGTTCATATGATTTTGGTCTTTCATGTTAACACTTTAATATTATAAATTTGCTATGATGCTTCAAATTATAAATTCGGAGATTCATATGCCATACGGAGGAAACGATTGGTTAGCATTAACCAAAGAAGAAATTATTGAACCAGATTTACCTATTTGTGATCCACACCATCATTTTTGGGATCACAGATATGAAAGAATACCTTATCAAAGGTATTTACTTCATGAACTCATGGCTGATACTGACTCTGGTCACAATATAGTTTCTACAGTTTTTGTAGAAGCTCGCTCAATGTACAACATTGATGTTGATGAAAAATTCAAAACTGTTGGTGAAGTAGAGTTTGTAGAAGGTCTTTCTGCAGCTAGTTCAAGTGGGATTTATGGAAAAACTAGGGCAGGTGCAGCAATTGTTGGGCATGCTAACTTAAGTCTAGGAGATGGGGTAAAACCTGTATTGGAAAAGCTTATAGAAGCAAGCCCAAATCGTTTCAAAGGAATCAGGCATACTGTCACTTGGGATCAATATCCTGAAATAGAAAATAATCCTACTTATGGCATCCCTGAACAAATGTCTTCACCTAAATTTTTAGAAGGTGCCAAAATTGTTTCAGAAATGGGGTTAACTTTTGAATCTTGGATGTATTTCCATCAGCTACCAGAGCTATTAAATATAGCTAAGCAAGTACCTGATCTACCTATAATTGTTAACCATGTTGGAGGATTAATCCAAATAGGTCCGTATGACTCTCGCAGAGAAGAAGTGATAAAAATCTGGCAACAAAATATTTCTGACCTTTCAGAATGTCCCAATGTAGTCATTAAATTAGGGGGATTAGGAATGCCACAAACTGGACATAATTGGCATAATCTTCCAATTCCAGTTGATTCAGATACTCTAGCAATTGATATGAAACCATATCTAGATTTTTGTATAGAAAAATTCACTCCCAGCAGAGGTATGTTTGAAAGTAATTTCCCTGTTGATAAAGTTTCTTTCTCGTATCATGTTTTATACAACGCTTTCAAAAAATACTCTAAAAACTTCTCCCCTTCAGAACGAAATGATATGTTCAAAAACACTGCCGAGAAAACATACAAACTAATCAAGTAAAAGGGCTGAAATGGCATACGACTACATCATAATAGGATCGGGATCTGCTGGGGCTATCATAGCCTCAAGACTTTCTGAATCCCATAAAAATTCTGTATTATTAATAGAGAGTGGTCCAGGATACACATCCATAGATCAAACCCCAAATGAAGTGAAATACGGTTTTGGTGCTAATAGAAATAGATCTTGGTTTTTCACAAATCCTGATCATGGCAGAACTTTTATTGGGAAATCTACCGAATTACGTGAGCCTATTTTAGTTCCTAGAGGAAAAACACTAGGAGGATCTAGCGCAGTTAATGCTCAAATATTCTTAAGGGGCGAACCAGATGATTATGATGAATGGGCTAACTCCGGGAATGATCTTTGGAGCTTTCAAGAATGTTTGCCTTATTTCAGAAAACTAGAAAACGATCTGGATTTTTCAGGAGATTTTCATGGCCAATCAGGTCCTGTAAGGTGTATACGAACACCAAAAAACGAATGGCAAAAAGACAGTATTGCTTTTTATGATGGTTTCAGAGATTTAGGGTATCCTCACGTTGATGACCATAATGACCCTGATTCTACTGGAGTGGGGCCCCTACCATTTAATACAATCAATCGAATCAGACAAAACACTTGGATCACATACTTAGAGCCTTACCTTGATAGAGGCAACCTAACGATACTATCAAATGCTCAAGTTCAAAAAATTATTTTAGATAATTTACAGGCAAAAGGGGTAATAGTTAATACAGAAAGTGGCTTGGAAACTATTGAAGGCAACGAAATCATAGTCTCTGCAGGAGCTATTAATTCCCCTCAAATATTAATGTTATCTGGAATAGGACCAGATAACATGCTATCAGATCAAGGAATTGAAACTTTATTACACCATCCAAACGTTGGAAAAAACTTGAGAGACCATCCTCAAGTACCACTTACTTGGCAAGTGCAAAAAGGTCAAGAAAGTGATCCTGACCTTAGAGGAGTAGATGTTGCAATTAGATATACTGCAAAGGGCTCAGATTTACGAAACGACATGTTGATTCATCATACTAGTTTTGGAATGGGTTCAAAACTTTACTTTGGAGACACCACTAATATGTTTGGTAGAGTTGGGATGATTGTGGCTATTTACTTGGCTAAAGGGAAAGGTGAATTATCCTTAAGAACATCAGATCCCAGTATTCAGCCAAATATTAATTATAATTTTTTCAAAGAAACAGAAGACTTAAGAAGAATGAGAGATGCTGTAAGAATGTGTGTAGATGTAGCCGCAGGATCTTCATATAAACACCTGATTGACTTCAGGTTAGCTCCTACCGAAGAAATACTTAACTCTGACACACAACTAAATATTTGGCTAAAAGAAAATGCCAGAACTAGTCATCATATATCTGGAACATGCAAAATGGGTCCGGAATCTGACCCAACTTCAGTTGTCGATCAATACGGGAATGTGCATGGAATCAAAAACTTAAAAGTAGCAGATGCATCAATCATGCCAGATTGCCCAAGAGCAAACACTAACGTACCGACTATGATGATTGGTGAAAAAATTGCTGATTTAATCAAAAACAGCTAGTTTTTTTGATAAGACAAATCTGATTTAAATGTACTTGGCCAAATTACCACAGCTATTACAAGTATCACAAAACCGATAACCCCATTCAAATATAAAGCCCATGTCACATCAAAATTATCGGCAATTGATCCTGAAAACAACAATCCTAATGGAAGCCCATAAACAGATAGTTGTCTCAACCCTAATATTCGACCCAACATTTCTTTTGAGGTGTAAGACATCAATAGCATTGCCATAGTCACCATGGCAAAAGACTGAAAAATACCTATCAAATACAATAAAGGAATTGCAACTAATAAAGTTGAAACAAATCCAATGAAAAATATCCCCACATGCCATAAAAGTGCGCCTAAGACCATTAAAATACCTACCCATTTCATATTAGAAAAATAACCCATTACCAAAGAACCACACAAAGCTCCCGCAGAATACATCCCTAACATCCACCCCAAACCTACAGCATCAGTTTTCATAATATCTTTTGCAATTACCGGCATCAATCCATTGTTTAAAGGGAATCCAGTTAAATTAACCATAAATGCTATGACTAAAATTCCTACTAAAAAAGGATGCAATAACGCATAGGAAATTCCTTGTTTAAAATTTAGAATTAGTGACTCTTTAGACTTAGAGAAATCATTGGGAATGTCTCTAATCATCAATACAAATACTAAAGCTAAAACATAAAGACAAACTATTACTAAATAACTAAATGATGCTCCTAATAATTCTAATAAAACACCTCCCATTATGGGACCCACAATTTGAGTAATATCTCTAGATGTTCTTAATAGAGCAATACTATTTTGAAGCAATCGGTTCCCAACAATTGAAGGTATAACAGATTGTCTAACTATCATATCTAACGATCTAGATAAACCAACAAATGGTGAAATAATCAAAACATATGTAACTGAAATAGTATTTGTAATATATAAAACCATCACGATCGTAGATAAAATCACGAAACAAATTCTTGAAAAAATATAAATATTTCTTTTTCCTAGCCTATCAACTATTACTCCAAAGAATGGAGAAAAAAGCGTGCCAGTAAATCTTAGTGCAGCATAAACACCTAAAATCATCGGTGAATTAGTTTGATTCAACACATACCAAGATAGAATTAACAATTCCATAAATTCAGCACATAAAAGAGCAAAATCCCCTAACCACATATACCTGAATCTAATCACAATTAATGATTCAAAAGATTTGTTTAAGATTGTATTCATTTGAGTTTCACGTGTATCAACATTCACATAGATTAAACAAAATGCCGTAAAACTTCCTCATCTATCATTTGAAGTGTTTCAGAATCGCCAGTATCAATAGCTCCAAACATGATTTCTTCTACACCTTCATCAATAAATTCTCCGATTCTTTGTACGACATAATCTACTGAACCTGCCACTGAGTCAGTTTCTAATGGAGAAACTAATTTTCCACCAAAACTTCCATGAGTAGAATCAGATGATCGGTATCCTAGTTTTTCGATAAATTCTCTAGCTTCAGATTTACTATTGGTGATTTTTATAGGCATTAATAATGTCTTTTTTATATCTGCGGGGTTTCTACCGACATTTTCGCAGTGTTTTTCTAAAACACTAACTTTGTGCTTGTACAAATCCATCGACATTCCTCGCCCAGACCACCCATCCAAGTTGAATACATCTCCATATTTCGCAAGAGTCAATAAAGTTCTTTTTTCTCCTGTTCCTCCAACTAAAATAGGAATATGTGGTTTTTGATAACAATCAGGAGACAATGGAGCTTGATCAAGTTGATAAAATTCTCCATCAAAATTTACAGGTTGATCAGAAGTAAATAAAAGCCGAATCAACTTACATGCTTCTTCAAATCTATCAGATCTCTCTTTAAGTGAAGGAAATCTCCAACCATATGCTAAATGTTCTCTCTCATACCAAGAAGCACCCAAAGATAACGTAAATCTACCTTTTGA